>JGI24022J15233_10001884_pt1 | contig 18647 bp, 9 predicted proteins | sample Ectturendosymbi2_FD_15233 | JGI IMG/M metagenome (IMG submission 15233) | reverse complement strand
ACATCGGAATATACAGTTTGTATTCTTGTGTCTCTTTTGAATCACGACAATGTTTCAAACGAATACTTTATTTAAAACAAATAAATGTCATCATGGGGGGCCCGGGGCAATTGCCCCCCCCTTAATCCGGCCCTGCTTCTCACCCTACCCAGATACACTTACCTAAACACGAATTCCTAAGCCCAAAAAATCACTTTTATCAGCGTATTTGATATGTAGACTATTACTCTGTGCATGCGTGCATGGTGTGAAGTCAGAAATTTCGCTTGACACCGGGAAGTACTATCGTGCTTGGTTGACGTATTTAATATTTGACTGCAGGTATGTTGAAAATAAAGAAATAACTATTGACGTGCTGATTTTTCTCGCTCGCTTATGAACTTAAACTGCATCAACATAAAACGAAAACTTTAATGTTGATATTTTTAAACTGCGAAAGCATCACCATTAAATTTTCGTTTTCAATGCGCCATAACCATTTAAGAGTTCAATGCGCCATAACCTCTCGGCTGTAGCTTGCCACACTGAGTGAGTTGGTCATGTGACCAACTTATTCCATGGGGAAACAACAGCAAAGACCTCGGAGTAAGATATTTTGTCATTCTGCCGTTGCCGAACATGACAAACCAACCAAACAAAGCAAAATTGAAAATCCTACGTAAAAAATTACACGTAACCTTTAAATTTTTGACCAAAGGTTTCAAGAATCAAAATCCTACAGACTTGAGAAGAAACGAACGTTTGCAACTTTTTTTTAACAGACTTTAAATGCAGACATCTTGTTTTCCTGTTGGAAGACTGACTACAGTCTTTTTCCAAATAAAGGTAAAGGCGGCTTTTTTCCCACACGGATCTCAGGAAACAAGTACGAAAAAACAACCCTTGCTCAAAAGCGAGGTTTCGTAGCTTATTCAGCATCAGTCGTAAGCCGCCGTCGATGCAAGTTCCGCAACACCTTTACGCGCACAGGGTCAAAGCTGCTTGGCCTTGAAATACGCGCATGAGTGGGAGGCGAACGTCACTCGATCGCAACAGTGGCAATAAACAATGCGCGGGAAAAATCGACCACGCGTTGTGAGAGGCACCTCAATCTTGAGAAAAACACGACTTGAAAAAGAAAGTATTGTTAGGATGAACAAACCGTTGCCGTGGACACACCAAGATGTGAAAAAAGGTGAGGTATGTGAAAGGACAACTGATTCATGCAGTTGCAATGTAAATCCGCAAACGCAGAAATCCGCCGAAGTGCAGATCGAACTCAGTTGTCATTTTCAGCGTGGCGCTGATCTTCAAGCAAGCCTCGTATCATCATGAAATGGAGTCGAGATGAAATCCTCAAGGCGAGAGTCAGTCTAAATAACCTACGCTGACTGATACGACTTCCGACACTGGTGCCCTGTCCAGCGAACAGTATAGTCGGTGTTGATGTGACCTATTTTTTGTGTTCTTACCAACGCCTTGGTTTTAGAACAGTTAATCTGAAGTGGTCCAGATGGATCACCGGCGGTCCACAGAGAGTTCCATAAATCCTTGATAAAACCTTTCTGAAAATTGTAACCTCCACTGTGTAATAGTTGTCCATGTGGTGTCAGCACAGCAAAGTGGTCCATCGGATATTCTTTTAAAAAGATGGTCCATGGGCCAAAAAAGGTTGAGAACCAACTTTAGAACGAAGAAATGGTTTTGTTGGACTTCAGTACAGTGGTGGTATGTGGAATGCTGATCGATGCGTTTGAACACGCAATCGCTGATGCGTGTCTTCTTATTTTCACCCATGTCTCATCATATTTAATCGTTCAAGACCAGAGGTTCTTAAGCTTTTTCAGTCATGCCTTCTTTGACGTTTGTCACTGATCTTCGCGTTCGCGCCTCACCAAACCTCCAAAACACAAAAAGCCGAACAACAATTTAACCTCAAATCCAAAAAAAAACACAACAACAATTTAATTTCGTCTCTCAGCAAAAATCAGGAAGGTATAGGAGGTACGGTACTGATGACCAAGTGGCAGTGAATCGCGTCAGTGCTTTAAGTTTGTGCAAAAACGTTTTATCGTGAATCTTCAGTGCGCCACAGTGGAAACGTGCGAGTGGAAGGCCAACTATTAGCTTTTGTTCGTTGACTCGCTATGTCTTGCTCCTTGCTTGGCGTTTTCGGAACGGTATTGCAACATATATTTGATTGGTGTTGGCTGCGTGGAGCAAACCTGTGAAAAGAAGTCAACAAACGAAAGGCGAGGCATGTCTGTCAAGAAACTCGTTTGAGTGGATCGCGAATAAACAGTGAAGCGCTGGAGCAGTTTGACAAGTTTCGACAGCTGGGAAGGGCGCATCTATGAGTGACAGAATACAACACATCAACGAAATCTAAGCCGGAAGGAAAAATACAATCACAGCTAACTTGAAAGGTACGCGGTCGAAGCCAGAGCTTCACTCAGCCAGCGCAAAGCACCGTTTTAAAATAGGTCTTCGTTCGATCTTCGCTCTTAAGCACATGATATCAGGATAATGAACGAAAGAACGAACGAGGAGTATAAGGAAATAGGTGAAGAAATTGCACGCGTCGCTATGGCCCTTAGCAGAGACATGTGTTAGTCTATCAGACTCAAACCACTTTTCCTCCACTGACCGAGGACGAGATGGGATCTTGACCCCACAGACTTCGTCACACCTTGGTGTTCCACTGAAAGAAAGAGGTGGCGGAAGTCACTGAAAATGGGAAAATGGGGAGGTGTTTTGTCACTTCCTAACGCTGCTGCCACAGAGACCTTCTCTAGAGACTTCAAACTACAGGAACAAATGCGGATTCAGAGAAGGGTTGGATGAAGGTAGAACTCAATAGAAAACAACTTGAAATAGAGCAAAAGCAACAACTTATTTTTGGCAAAAGAAATCCTAGTGTGACAATCAAAATATAGTTAAAAGAACCCTAGAAAGTTTTGTAATATCTACAGCCATGCATGGGCTTCTAAATGAAGGAACAAATACAAAAAAGCATTTGAACTGTGGCCGCACAAAAATCTGCTGACAATGTTTGGAAGGAAACTTAAAGTCTCTCTTCACACGACCAAAAAGATTTTGAACTTCCAGACTGGTGCACCACGAGCGAAAGGCAGCGTGTCGTTCCTTGAAGTGCCGTGTTCCGGCGCCAGCACAGTCAACCAGCTCCATGCAGAGCGAATCACGAGAGCTCGACGTCGTTCGACCAATGACTCCAAAACACTAAGTGTGGCCCAACTGCTTACGCAGGTATTTACAGACTACGCTTTGAAACTGCTGTAGAACAGGTCATTTCTGCTTCAAAAGAGTTTCTACCAACTTAAACAGAAAAAGTTTAAGTATAGTTGCTTTGTGTCCCAAGTTACAAGGAGTCACGAATGGTCTCCGGGCGTCCATCTTCGCTAACCATGCGCCACAGGTCGCCTACTTAATATATTTGCTGTACAATAGTGACATGTAATTCCAGGGTCGATGTAACTGGACCTAACCCAAAAAAACACCCGTTTTTAAAAAAAACACACATACCAAACAATCAAACCCACTCTTTACTTTTGCTTTGAAAAATCTACTATGAACTAAAAAGTACAATAAGCAGCACACTTGTACAGGTAACTGTAATTTTTTTTAAATCAAACAAAATGAATAGCATTGAAATTTGAAGGACTTGAGAAAAAGAGAACAATAATTCGAACAGTTTGAGTAAAATCTACTGGCTATCTTCTTCAGCTCTGTAAAATCAGTATATTTTTACCAATTTTTCCGCTTTCTCTGCATCCGAACTCTTTCCGATGTTGGACCATTCCAAACCATATGTTGAAAAAATACACCATACAGATGCTGAACTAGCAGGGCATGCACATAAACTTGACATGAAACTGCAAGGTAGTGTGGGAATGGGTTTTCTGTGCGCGTGCTTACCAAGCTTTACCACTAGGAGTGAACTGACCAACAACGCTTTGCGAAAACAAAGATGGGGTTCATTTCTTCACCCTAAATTTTGAATGCCGCAATAGGTGCAACAAGTTATTATTGTGTAATTTTGAAAATGGTGATAATGCATGAGATGCATCAAAAACATTTCAGAATGGGATTTTTGTGTTTCTCTTAAAAGAACAAAAACTTGTATCTTTTCAAAAAAAAACCCAAAAAAAACTGTATTTGAAAAACAGGTGGGCTGGTTTCTTTTGAAAACAAAACAGGTTTTTCTCAACCCTGAGTCATTTACAGCTCCATGCGTGAAGCTTTCCAACCACTGACGAAGAACACGAAGGAAAGCCACAAGTGCCATTTTTGCAGATCTTTCTTCAACAAAAGCCCAACCGTGTATTGAACCCAGTCTCACAACTTGAGAAGAGTGTGCTCTGACACCCAGCCACAGAGACTGCTGCAGTAAACATTTTCAAACACTTTTGTGTAAGACTCTTACTGTTTTCGGAAGATTTATTTCCAAAAACCTAACAACACGTTCAATTGCAAAGTCTTTTCACATCTTACTCTCGAAATGTTGACATCGTCATAATCACTGAGCAGAACATCGCAAGGTGAAAGTTTGGATAACATGCCACAAACCAGAAGAGCGTATACGTCACTTACATCTCTGACAGCATTCGAATCAGAAACGCAGGAAAATGTTATATCGCACTGTTGCACGACGTCTGCGGGTGAAGCTCCTTCCTTGGCTCCCATCGCAAGCAACTGTTTGCACCTATGAAGACACTTGCAGTGAGCCGATCGATCTTTGTTCACATACTTCTAACAGGCCAGCATGATGGTGAGATAATGCACTTAAGTTAAACTATTCAATTAGAAATCTTAAATAGCAGTTGTAAACAATAAAAACGACATTCAGTTGTACGGTTAGTGTTTGTTTCACAAAAAACAACAATAACGATATCACAGTGCTAGGCGTGCTGCAAGTTACTGCAGTATTGAATTCAATACGCTGAGATGCATTTTCTTACTTGACTGGATTTCTGTTCCAAACAGTCACGTCATGGCCTGTCCGGACCAAGTTCATCGCCATTGGAACACCCATAATACCAAGACCAAGAAAACCAATTCTAAAAAAGAAAACAACTTGGGCAATTAATCCTGACACAATCATCCGCCCTGTGGTATCTTAATAAGTGGCAATCGCACTTGCATGTCGAAACAACTGCAATAAAAATCTAAGAAAAACTGTTTACGATGATTATAATTACAGATTGTGCAACAAACATCCAGTGTTTTGTAACAACAAAAAACCCTATTGCAAAGATTCCGCGTTGAAAAGCCTCCTTGTGTTTCCTTTCAACGCATTACAGCGCACAGGGTCAAAAACCTGTTTTGTCTGGACCTTACACTGTAGCACCATAAACTGGAACTGTTTGCCGGTTGGAAAACGTTGCTCTAGCTCAGGGTTTCTCAACAAGGCGTTTTTTTGGGGCCACGAGCAGACCTCTACTCGTTTTTTAATGTACGTTTTCTATTGGTGGATAGATAGATAGAGAGTTAATTGGCGCAAACATTAAAGAATTTAATGGAAATTAAAGCTAAGGTTCTGGGACACCGAGAAAAAGCCTGTTAAACAGGTTGTCTCGTCGGGTGCCCATCGACAGTTTCATAAATTTCGATCATGGTTTAAAGTTGATGGCCGAATTATCACGAAGTTACTAAGGTTATATTTTTTGAAGAGGTTGTAGTCTGCTGGATGATCAGCACAGTTCCGCAGGAGTGCTGGGTCGCAACCGGTATCTATCGTGGCTTGCCCAGTTCCGCAAGGAGCTGCGCATGGCAGAGAAAGTGTTAAACCATCTAAAATGAAACTCTGCCCGGACTTCCATAACCCTTTCGCATCCAAGCAGACAACTGTTGCTCTGCAGCAGTTCATATTTTGGTGCCAAGAAGAGGTCAATTCTCCAACGTCCGCAAAATCCAGCCGCTTGAGGAGTGTTGCGTGTCTCTGAAAGGGGACCACGAACTATGCAAGGCTGAGAAACACTGTAGATCAGCATTATTAAAAAGCTTAAGCACGACTAATGCTTAGCGAGCAACACATCCATTAGAGGGAAGACCGATCTACGTTTGTTCACAAGGAACTTGTGTGGTATATTGGACTGGCGTTTCATCGAGGACATGCAAGTATGACTTTCAAACAAGCCAAGCTTAAATGAAAGCTTCTCAATGCGAAGACATTACTACGTAAAAAGACTATCTACTGAGTTTTTGAAATCGGGAGGCGATTTCAAGTATTTGCGGAATCTAGGACTGGAAAGGTTTGATTGTGTCCAAAGCATCACCGTAAACGGAGTTTAGTACATTAATGGAAACAAGAGAGAATCAGTTGCACGTGAGATGTTTTACGATAAAAACAAATTTTTCATACGCATCGCTGGTTACCAGCCTTTCAAATTTACGAAGACATATAGATGTGTCCATTATACTCCTGTGGAGTGTTGAGAGTGGTCTGCGCTAACCACAAAGTTATCTGTTGTTTCTTCGACAAGAGTTGGTTACTTGAAATGGTGGTTTTGAAGCTTTCGATACTCTCTGCGACGTCACCGCGCGCAGCCCAGTTGATTTTCACGATGGAATTCGTTTTGAAGGCTTACGGCAACTTCAAGCAAACAAAAGTAGACGTAAGTAAGGGTAAACGTAGAAATTTGTTCGAAGTTCAATTTAAAAATTTTGAAAGCTCTAAGACTTCTGTTTTCTGACTTAGGCTCACGCCGTAGACGGCAACCTAATGTTTTCGAAACGCTGTGTGTGATTACGGCGTGCGATACCTCTTGCAGAGGGTTAGGAAAGTGTACTGCAGCCAGACACGCACTTGCGTCACTACCAGCTGTTCGACGAAATTTGATTCATACTTAGTATCAGATGTGTAATAACCAGTGTTGAGAAAAATCCGTTATTTCAAAAAAAGAACAACCCACCTGTTTTTTGTTTTTTTTTCAAAAACCCCGTTTTGTGAGTTTTTTTAAAAAGAAACAGGTTTTTGTTCTTTTTTTAAGTAAAACACAAAGACCCCATTTTAAACTTTTTTATTGCATCATGCAATGTCACCATATTCAAAATTACACAATAATAACTTATTATACCTAATATGGCATTCAAATTTAAGGATAAAGAAATGTACCCCATCTTTGTTTTCGCAAAGTGTTGTTGGTCAGTTCACTCCAAAGTGGTAAAGCTTGGCAAGCACGCGTACAGAAAACCCACTCCCACACAACCTCTGCAGTTTCACGTCAAGTTTATGTGCATGCCCTGCTAGTTCAGCATCTACAGAGTATATTATTTCCGGAACAGGACTTTTCGGTCTGGACCGTTTCGGTAACGGGGCATTTCGATCACGACATTTCTGTACATAAACAACTTATTACATTCGTTTATTTAAATGATTATATAGGCAGGCGAAATGTCGCTCTAGCTGGTGTTATACCAACTCCCTTTGAGGAGTCATGATTGCGTTCAAATCTGAATTGTAATTATGAGTTTAAAGAATTTGTATTTAATTGCAAATGTCGATAATGATTTAATTTTTTGCTGATGATAATGAAAATAATATGTTGATGCTGATTAACTGTTGGATCGTGGATCACGTTTGTAGCTTTTTTAAATAAAACTTCTCGTTGATTTAAGTATGTTTGCATTAAAATGTGAATATGTTGGATTTCTGCAAGATTTCATAGTCTGACCGAAATGTCCCCAGACTGAATCGCCCAGATCGAAACGTCGCGCACCCTATTTTTTCAACATATGGTTTGTATGGTCCAACATCAGAAAGAGTTTGGATGCAAAGAAAGCAGAAAAAATGGTAAAAATATACTGATTTTACAGAGCTGAAGAAGATAACCAGTAGAATTTACTCAAACTGTTCGAATTATACTTTTCTTTTTCTCAAGTCCTTCAAATTTCATTTCTGACCGTTTTGTTTGATTAAAAAAAAGATTATAGATACCTGTACAACCGTGCTGCTTATTTAACTTTTTACTCCATAGTAGATTTTTCAAAGCGAACTAAAGAGTGGATTTTTAGTGGGTTTAAAAAAACGAGTGTTTTTTTGGGGTTGGTTAGTTACATCAACCCAGGTAATAACCCAGTTAGACCAAAATTAGCAAAAAAACTTACTTCTTTTCTGTGGGAATGACATCTTTCGGTACCAGATTGGTGGTGCTGTCGGCATCAGCGGTGGAATCAGGAGAAAGCCTCGATTCTTGAGCAGGAGTTTTTGGTTCTGACGAGGATGATGCCTGCGTCAGTTTTAAACAGAAGTTCGTATATCAAAGCACGTAGTACAAATCCTGCTAGCCAAAGACCGTAGCTACAAAAAAATTACTTTGGTGTGACCAACGCGTACTTTGAGAACAGAAGTTTAATGGCTGACGCTAAAGTCAATAACCAATGGCCAGATGATAGCCAGCTTTAGTCACGTCTGCTTCTGCTCAAACTGATCAGCGCATTAAGTATAGATTTGAGCAAAATGTCCACCAATAAATACACCGTAAGCGGAAGCACCAAACAGTTCACGTGAATTTTGCAAAAATGCTGATTTTATGGACCTACTCCAAAAAGCACGAGTTTGGCAAACAACAAAACACATACAAACAACAAAACACATACATGGTTTCATGGACTATTGAAATAACCCACTTTCACAGTTTTATGAACCTTTACAAAAAGTAATTCAAAAACGTTTTATGGACTTACACAAAATACTGGTTTTATGGACTTAAAAAACTGCGAAAATACTGATGTTCAAGAACAACCTAACGTTTTCAGAAAAAGCTGGATTTAAAAACCGTTGTATAGGTTTTTAAAATAAGCATATAGTTACACGGACTTTTACAAAATACTGGACAAAAAAGCAAAGGCGTTAGAGTCACAGTCTCTGAAACAGACACGAAGTGTTACATTTGCAGTCTGTGAAGAAACGAAGCACCAAATTTTGCGTAAAAGCGCTCAAACAACCTTTCTGGCCAAGCACAAACTCAAAAGCTGTTCAAAAAATGACAGAAAATAACCATTCTTTGCTATAATATTATAAAGCAACAACTGGGAACTCTTTCAGAAAAGCTTGAGATGATACATTACCACTTCTGCAGTCGGCAAAGATTTCTTTACAGGTTTCTTCCTCTTTTTCGGTGGGGCAGTCACAGGTGTCTGCAACGAATAGAACGAAATCAGAACAAAAATTTTGCACACACAGGTGGTTCAAACAAACAGCATTCGAAATTCTTCAATTCACAAGCACACGATGTAGGCATTCTACAAGGACTGCAAAACACTGGTACTTAAAACGCAAACTTAAAACATAGAAATGCGGTCAAAAAGAGCCACAAAATAATAGAACGACGCAGTGGATGTAGTCGCAGACACACGACGACTCTTTTTTATAGAACTTCAGAGAAAATAATGTTCGGTCTCCTGGCCCTTGTTTGGAACAAATAAAAAAATACGTAAATGGCATGCTTTCCTGAAGCTTTGCTACGCTAATGCAAAGTGAAATTCTAAGTTTTTATAAGATATTGTGAATGCATGCCATCCATCGTCGAATCAGTTTAGTACTTGATACACCCAACTTCGAACAAATTCGTGATCACATGCAAAGTATGTGACAAATTGAGCCAACACGAATCAGTTACGGCCTTAAAATGTTTGGTCTTTTGCAGGAGACCAAAACAGAAAATCTTCGCGTTTCAACAATTTTAGGCCATACTTGAGGAACAGCCATGATACAAACAAACCTGACGTGACTTCGTAGTCCACTTTGGAAACTTTCAAAAACTGTGGTTGAAAATTATTCTTTTGCTGACACGCTTCTGTCTTAAGAGCGGAACAAAAACGAGAGTTTTCCTAAAATTTTTTGCCCTGGAATCATTCACAATATAATTTGAAATGTTAGTTTATGAAGTCGGAGAAACTTAAAAATAGTTGAAAACTTGAGTCAACGTAAAAACACCAGACATCTTCGCATAAGGCACCAGGTACACAGTGAGCAGTGTCACATCTGATTCAATAGTAATCCGGCCGAATTAAAGTATGCCAGACAGGCATACCTGGCCTGGGTTCCGCGCTGCTAATTTTGTGCGGTCATTTGTTCAAATCTAAAACATTCGCTGAACCAACATAATGACATAAAATTGCAGATTTATGTGACAGGCAGTCGGCCACCCTCTTGTGGTGTGGAAAATAAGAAAAACAAGCGAATCAGGAAAGCGGTCTTTTAGTTTCAGGGAAAAGAAACACTTTCAGCAACGACAACAGCATTTTTGCAGCGCAAAATCTTCCGTTTTCTTCGGGAAAATTACGTAATTTCGGCAAACCTCAAATCTTGAGCATATTCTTTTTAGAAAAAAACAATGACTAGCGTCAAAAACAGAATTATATAAAAGCAAACAGTTTCTAAACCGCATTAAATGTCTTCACGCACGCCTATGGCCACAATTTAACTAGCACCTCGTCAACATGCCATTGCATAAACGATTTTACTGCTATTTGCAGCCCACTACACATTAAGTTTTTGCTCGCAATGGCGGAGTGGTTGTGACAAAGGTCTGTGGCAGTGGTTCGAGTAGCGCCCGTCTTAATGACAGCAAAATGATCTATGTATTGCCCTCCTGCAGCTCTTTTTTGTTTTCCTTTGCAATGGATTATGGACAAAAACGCGAGTTTCGTTCATATCTATGTGTTACGAACGATATCAATTATTCACGTAAACATTAACTGCCATCTATCGTCTTATTTGCGAGCCTGTAGTAGTTCTTGCTCGAATAAACTACAGATATTGGCATTGTTTTCTACGACGTGATAATTACTTTTCTGGACAATTCTAGGTTAGTCTGAGCGAAGTATACATACGACTGGATTCCGCATTTCATCATTCTTTAGCAGGGCTGTCAGATTTGGCCATGTTTAAAAAATTTGGCCATTTCTGAAGTGCGGTGGCTATGAACAAACACTTTGGCCATTTTTTCGGGTTGTCACTGCAAATATTTTGTCTTTTTACATTTTTTGGGCCGATTTCATGTCACTGTTAGTGTTGTAGTAACACCGTGGTACTTTAATCTTCTCTTGTATTGTTGTGAAGTGTGTAGTAATGGTTTAGCCCTTGCAGTCAATAGATTTTGTGCAAAAGTGTTTCAGTTGGACCTGTCATATTACTCAATGTTTGCTGTGAAGTGTTTCTACCCTTTTGTTCACATATGTGGACTTGATGATGGTTTTTAGCATGTGATTATGATCACTGACTTAATGTAGTTCATGGATTTTATCTTTTGTTTGTATATTTGGAGCACAAGATCAGGAGAATTTTAGATTTTTAAGTGTTTTACTAACACAAATGGGTCAGATTTGAAGAATTTATCTACAGTAGTGTTTAATACATTGTAAGTTGAATAACTGCTGGGGTCTACTGGAGTAATGAAACCTCCAATTCAAAATCACTGTTAATCGGGCAAGGAATGCAAAAACGGCGGTTTTCAACAATCAAACAAAATTAAGAGGGCTGATCAAATCTCAGCTGCAGTAGTTTAAAAGTATATTCGATTCGAATAGCTGTTTTATTAAATCATCCATTGTGGTGACATTGTGAAAACTGTTCTGTTTGTTACGGATTGTGTATTATTTTATCATGTATTTCAAGTAAAAAGTGCTCAAATTTAAATTGACACATACTTTCCTTGTATTAGTAACTGTTGGGCTAGGCCACGGGGTCTACAGAAAATTGTATACTTTAATTGGGGTTCAACGTGCAGAAAAGTTTGAGAATCACTGGCCTAGCTCAATAGATTCAACGAAAAATTCAAGGGTTCCTCCACTTTACGTTATTTACAAACAAAAAAGTGATGTTAGGTTTCCTCAATGCAGGGCTTCAATTTATTGCATGAAGTCTCTCACATAACAACCGCAATGCGGTGAAAAAAATGCGGGCTAAACCGCGTTTGTATGTACAGAAACGAGAGTCGACTAACGGACAGGATGATATTAGCAATCTTACAACCTACATTTAAGTGCTGATATGAGAGATAGCGCCAAAATAATAAAATTAACTCATAAAAAGGATCGTTCAGAAACGCAGAATTTTGAAATTACCGAAGAATTGCCGCTTTTAGCTTTTTTAGCCAGAGGTTGATCATCATCGTCACTTCCATCAGACTCTGAATCAGCTTCGTCCTCATCACTAGTGTCGGGAAAACCTAAGGTTGCATGCGGAAAGCGTTATTGTTTCAAACTCACATCATGCATCATTCACGACACACGAACAAACTGCGATAAAACGCTTTCGGCATCGCCACCCAGAAAGAAAAATATGAGGAATTATGCGCAAAAACATAAGACTAACACTTTCGCAGATTATTTAAAACCTTACATCCAACTACTTCCACATTACCATGTGCCTACCTTTATTTCTTCTTTCCAGTGCATGATTGATCTGCCGCACAGCTTCTAAGAAGTTCTTTTTGTTTCCTATCGCATACTTATCTTTATTCTTCTCGTATTCCAACATCAAGTCAGCTTTGGTCCACGCACTTAAAATATACCAACAGCTGCAGCTCACTATGGTTCGTGATTTTGCTTTTGCAAGCCCGATGTAGCTGTTGGAATAGCTTATTAATAAGCACGTAAAATATTGCAAAGCACTTAGGAGTACGGAAGGTAGCAAATAACAGGAATTGAAGTACTTGCAACGTCTATAGTGTGAGTTAACACCTGTTATGTGATAACAGGTAACTAAGTTTGACTCTACTCGAATAATGCTATGGCTTTGAGAGTACAGCGCCGGTTACTGCTCCTTGCGGGCAAGATACTTACAATTATAATCTTACAGTGACATTCAAGAGTGTTCGTGTAACTGTTTGACTGAACTTTCATATCGTGAAGAAACTTCGCCGCAGGTTTTCCAAACTTGGTAAAATTTAGTCTCAGTATGCTTTTTATACCATGTGCAATGTTACTGCCCATGACACATGCAAGTAAGGATAGGCTAAAGCTGATATTTACAGTGAAGAATAGATTCAGCACCATCAAGAGATCAAAAGTGAAACGCTACCAAGCCTGGCATTTAAACAATTTAAGACTATGTTTTCAAGCAGAAATGGGAAATCAAGCATAAGTCACCAAATTGGCATGATTGCCAAGTAAAATGCTCAAAGCATGTCAGTACCTATTGATTGTAAACACTAGATAAAATCTGACGCATGTGTAGTATGTGTAAGAAGCTCTGAGAATCACATTTTTTTTGTTTTTACAAATATCCTTACTTTGCTTCAGCAACATGAATGCATGCTTAACTTATGAGCATGCTAATTAGTGGTCATATAACATACGGCTATACGATAACCTTTGAAATTAAATGGAAATGAAGACAAACCTCAAATTCAGCAATTTTATTCTTCTTTTATTATTTATAATTTAATCTGGTTTTAAGACAAGTTCAGACGACCTTAATTTTTTAAAAGTAGCTATATTTCTTTTTTTCTGGTGATAAATTAAAACTGTTTTGTGACCTTCAAAATTTTGGAGTTGACTGTTTGATCATCTCTCTACCATTAGTGGATCACAAGAAACAGCATTTTCTAGTTTCGTCTCAATGCTGCCACCTAGTGATTTCCAAAAATATCCCCACATAACTCTTGAACCACACTCCTGATTTCAAATTTTTTTTGCTGTGTGAGCATAGAATTTTGTGTAGAAAAACATATCCACAACTTGTAAAAATCCAAGACCATGGTTTGAAAATTGCAAAATATTTGCTGAATTGCAGTATAATGGAATGATCCAAGATGGCAGGCAATTAAAGTCCTACTCATGAGTTTGAGTCAGCATGGTTCACAACTACTGACGACTCAACAGTTGGCATGATTTACAATGAAAACTAATGATGATTAATGCTCACTGCAAGTAATGGATTCAACATCCAGAAGACTCAGACGTGTATCAAATTTAAGATACAGGGTGGTGCAAAAAGATGTATCCATGTCATTATCACTATCATTTAATATCAAGATAACCCAGGTTCTCTTTTCCAGGTAGATCATAGTTAGAGCTCCAAAGTTTTATTTCCCATCTTCTGTGGATCAAGCAGTAAGGTATTCCATGCAGGAGAGGATCTAAACTGCAGAGGCCTGATGAAGTGAGTTGTCCGAACTCAACAATTTCGAAGGGTCTTTCCAGGCAGAAACACTCCAAACAGATTCACAATAAAGCACCTCCTGGACAAATTCTGGGATGCAGGATGTTTCCAGAATAACATTAAAGGGCGCAATGCCAACTAGGTCAGTCAGGACTGAAAATCAAATTGTGACTGTGAAATAATGTTTGGAGCAGTCTCCAAAGAAATCCCCAAGATGTTTGTCCCAGGAGACAGAACTTTCCAATAGTTCAGTTATGTGCATAATGCACCAGGATCGTCAACTGTTTTCATATAACAGGGGTGGCCAAACTGCAGCTCATGCGGCTCTTGGAACCTTTGCATGCAGCTCTTTGAGCTTTCTGAAAAATTCTGTTCTTTATTTATTATTTGTATTGCAAATAGCAGAAATATTGTGAAATACTACTGTGGTAGCTAGTGTGCTGTACAGCATTTGCAAGTTGTTCCAAAAAGAATTATGATGTCACAGATGTGTATGTTGCAAATAAAGTCATGTTTTTAGATTTTTACGTTGTGGCTCTTTATAACTTGGGTTTTACGATATGCGGATCAGATATAGGGCAGGTTTCACCACCCCTGCCATATAAGATAGAGATTTTACAACTCCAGACTGATGCAACTAAGACCGAGAGATGTGCCTTTGGGCAAACGATCAGTCAGTGAATGGAACACCATCTTGATTTCTTGTACTTAGTTTTTTAGTGATGTGGCAAATTTCCATCTTTGTGCGGTGGTCACATAAACAAACAGTACATGAGCTTTTGTGCTGAAGATCAGCTTCATGAGCATCAATATTGTCCACTTAATGTAGAGAAAGTGACTGTTTGGTGTGCATTGGGTCGTACTGGCATAATTGGGGCATACCAGTCTGGATATTGCTGATGGACATCCTCCAGTAACTGTGAACACAGAGCAATGTCTGAACTAATAAGAATATTAACCTCAGCACTGAGGCGGAGGTGAGGAGTGGATATGGATACCGCGATTTATCAGGATGAGCAACACTGCATTGCTCCAATGCTTCACTCGAATACCTCCACCATTATTTCCCTGTAGACAGGCTCATCTGCTGTCATATGGACCACCATTGGCTTCCACATTTCTGTGAGGATACCTAAAAGACAGGGTCAATGCCAGTGGTTCTAACCCTTTCAGTGTCATGGACCCTTTAAAAAATAATTAATGTTTCACAAAGGTGTGCAGACAATTGGGACCACATTCATTTGAGGTCACATTCATTTGAGACCACATTAATTTGACACCGCAGTCATATGAGACCACATTCATTTGAGACCACATTCATTTGAGACCACATTCATTTGCAATCAAATTCACTTGAGACCACATTTGTTTCAGATCACATTCATTTTGTTTTTTTTTGATCACATTCATTTTGAAATTAGTGATGCACTCAAGATCAACGTTCAAACAGAGATCAGAATAATTTCTCATGTGATGTTGGAAAGGGTCACTACTAGGGCAACCAATTTTTTGACCTAAAAACTAAAAATTTTGACTGTATAATTTGCAAATTTTGAGTTTATTTTGACCTATAAATTTTCTGTGTTTGCAACTGCAAAATAATTCAGCTATAAGTTTTGAGAAGCATATTTACGCACTCTGCTTCAAAGTTTTAAAAAATTTGGTTGTTTAACTTTGGGGATGATATATTGATCGAACATTAATAACTGTACAGCAGAATCAAACCTGAGAACATCATAAAGCTGAAACACTATACGCATAATGGATTGAGCGTTTACAAGTATTGTAAGACCACATTTCTCACCTATCCTGCACAATATTCAATCGTCCAGTAGTGGGCAAAACAACATTATTACGTCAGAAATCCCAACAAACCCATTATTATTACAGAATTACAACTAAACTTGCAAAAGCATACCACTATCTGTTGTTGTAGTTTCAATAACATATCAATAAAGAGAAAAAACTGTGCTGCAAGAAAATTTTGACCTAACGATAAATTTTGACCTAATGATAAATTTTGACTTTTTTTTTGACCTAATAACTTGGGAAATTTGGTTTGTGGATGTTTCATAAACTTTAGAAACAGCAGAAAAATTTTGACTTTATTGAGTTTTGGTTGCCTTAGTCATTTCAAACTTCAATGTGCAAATAGCCAAGTCATCCAGCGCTAAGGAGTTTGGATTGAGTACATTATAAAATATTGAGCCATCCTGGCAAGATGGTGGTGTACAAGGAAAAAACTTACATCACACAAAGCTTACATGTCTGATAGGCACGCCTATGAAAAGAAATCGCAATGTATTGCTTTCAATAGAAAATGCAAGTTATCAAAAATAGACATATTTTCGGACCACCATGTTTACTTATCTTAAAGCTTAAACAAACATTATCCACTGACATAAATAATACTTACTAATCACCAGTTCCATAAAAACGTATAAAAAACATTTCAATTTTCTTGCTTGGTCTTTTTATGCCCTTATTAGGTTCAGCAACCTGAAAAGCAGTGCTGTCAACAACAGGTGCCACTTGATTGTTTGATAAATAGTGCTGTTACCAAAAACAAAAAATTTAAACCATTAGCATGGTGAAGAAAGTGCATTTTAACAAGTATTCTCCATGGGTATGCGACTATTCTCAAAAAGTCATCTGGTATTAACACCTTCAATGCCACGTTGGTTTTACCTTTAAGACCCATGTGAGCCACTTAATTACCATCACTTTGCAACCCTAGAACTTGCCAGCTGATTATGCTAGAGAGCTGCTCAAACACTCAAGATGTGGCAAGTCTTCTAGATTACATTGAAAAAATTGGAAAGTTCTGGATATCAGTTTTTTGCGGGTGAAGTCATAAAAGGGGTAGGTTTTTGGCCATTTTGGTTATGACCTGAAAACAACAAAATAATTGAGTAATTCCCGTCATGAATATATTACTATCTTATCAATTTTTTATTGTTTTTAGGCCATAACTTTTGAACCAGAAATGCTAGAATGGTAATCAAAGGCTCAAAAGACTCAGATTATAGCCAAGTTTCCAATAAAAACTTAGTCAAAAAATTCCATCTAGTGGTTGGGGCCCAGGGCCAGATAACCTGAGTTAAAATGGTCAAAAACCACCCCACTCACGACATTACCCACAAAAAACTGAAATCCAAAACTTTGCAATTTTTTTCATTGCAATCTAGAAGACTTGCCACATCATTTGAGCATTTGAACAGCTTTCTAGCACAATCACCTGGCAAGTTATGGAGTTGCAAAGTGACAGGAAAATAGCACAAAAACATGTGTTCAATGTAGGCTTTTGAAGTATGAGTATCTCGTACACCAGCAGCAAACGTGTTAAGAAAAATCTTGAAAAGTAAGAACAATTTTTAACACCTGTCAGAACTAATTCATAACATGATACGAATCCTAAATACGTTCAAAACAGAATTGCAGTACATCCCAGTCTTTTAACAAATCAAATGTTACAATTGTATTGTAATACAAATGACACACATTACAAAACCCAGACATAATTTTCCATCACTTACTAATCCATTAATGCACATTACATAAACTACTTCAAATTCATATATATTTGTATGTTACATTTGGTCAGATGAAGTCAGTTACATTAAAAAAGACTATCTGCTAAGGAAATCCATCCTCTTTACACCAGTAGATGTGACATGGGCAGGCATGGAAATGACAACCTGAACAACTTGTTGCATAAAAAACTGTTTACAATTAAACTAACTTTCAAAGATTGATACAATGAGCACCTCATCATACCTTTCCAGGCCAGTATGGATATCCAGTCATCTTTGCCCTGCAAAAAAACGCATTTACATTTTCCTTCAAACTAGCATGATTAATGATTGAGAAAGATTACTTACATTATGCAACTATACATTCGTTTAACACTTTCAGGTATGTGATTGAAAAAATTGCAATGGCCACTGTTTTTTAGTCATTGACTGAATTTTTCTTGAAATGACCGATTACACCAATTCAGTTATAATGCCTGTTTCAATCATAAAAAAATGCCTAAAAATTACAGAAAGTTAAGCTATTTCAGACAAATGGCCAAGTCTCAGTCAGTTTTTTTTTAAAGGAAAATATTAGGTACCTGGTATGGATGGACCTGTAGGGATCTGATTTCTCTGATTCTAGGAACCTGATCACTTTCTCTGATTCTAGGGACACGATTTTCAATTCTAGGGACCCGAATCAGGTCCCTAAAACACCTTCAAAAAACCTTGGTCTCAGTGAAAAAAATCAAGCTGGGTACTTGGAAATTTTCTGTAATTTTGCTAGCCACCTGAAAGGCAATGTACTACAAATGTAAACAAGCACAGAGTAAAGAAGCGTAATGTTTCCCACCCTACCTCCTGCGACATTCAAAAACATTTCTGCAATGACCAGCAGCACTGTAGCAAGCTTGTGGGAACAATGCATCTTACCAGGGTGACCCAAAAAGATGTGTACCCATGAAAATTTCAATTGTGACTTTGATTAAAAAGCTATTTATTTCAAATTACAACCACACATT
>JGI24022J15233_10001882_pt1 | contig 18660 bp, 8 predicted proteins | sample Ectturendosymbi2_FD_15233 | JGI IMG/M metagenome (IMG submission 15233) | reverse complement strand
AGTTCTGCAGAGCCAGCCGCTGAGGTGCTCGTATCAATTTCTACTTCCACTCCGCGGGAATATCCGTCAGCGGCAAGGTTCTGCGCTTGCGAGGTAACCTGACCGTGTGGAAGAAGTGGAAGGAAACAAGCTTAAATAACGTAGCCACGATGTCGCCGGCGACCGTGCGAGCTCCACGAAACGATGCATTGCTTCCTCGATTGGTTATAATCTTCTGCGAGATTGGTTCGCTGTGAGACCGACGACGACAAGCTGACTTCGCTGGTTCGCGACTGTCTTCCCATGCCGCCATGGCTGACTGTACATCGGGAAGTGCCTCACCGCTTAAAGTAGAATTTTTTTCCCGCTTTACTCAAGCGGATTATGTTACTTCCTACCGTCTAGAGCAACCGATAGTTGGCAAAGGGTAATTTCGGTGGACTTTGGTAACTGCACTTTGCTGCACACTTTCAAAGCTGCGACTTGTTCTTTCGAAATTGAACCATGATAGGGTAAAAAAGGTGTAAAAACGACGCGCTGCTTTGTGTAATGGAAACAAATACGAATTGCGCAAAACGGCCGTACTTTTGCTGTATTATACTCGTATGATCAGCTTTGATGATAAGAGGACAGCCATATTTATCAACAAGGCATTGAGATCCTATGTTTATGCATTATTTTCTGGTCAATATTGTTTGAGATTTTGAACATCCGTATGTGACGCAGTAGGTCGATCAATTCAAGGCGTCTATAATCGTTGATAGACTTAGCAGTAAAATCTTGTGATAACCGTTGTCTAAGGGTAATAATCTTAAAAATGTCAACGCAAACTGTATTTAATTCGGGCTTGTCGCATGAAGTATAATGATACGCTAAGCACTTAGTTGATTTTGTCAAGGTTGGCGACTGTCTGTTTATTTCAGAAAAAAAACTAAAAGAAAAATGTATGGCGAGATTCTCTGCCACAAAACATTTCCCTTCTTAGACCGTGACTATGTCCGCAAAGCACATGCTTGCCAAAAGGTGTAGTTGTAAGAGAGGCAAGCAATAGCCTGGGAGGGGCATATTCGTAACAACATGCCCACACCTTTAAATAAAACAAACTTGTTGATGAAACAAGGAAATGAAACAAACGTCCCCAGCATTTTCCAAAAACTCTTTGAAATTGTCAGTGAGTGGCTTAACACGGTCATCACCACATCTGTTTGCCAACAATGAGTCCCAAACTAAGTCAAATATGCCATTTTACATTTACATACTAAACGTCAACCGAGAGCGCGAATTATAAATGCGGCCACGGGCAACAAGGCGACTACCCTGGCAAAACACATAGACAGCAACGTACCCATTGCTTCTCTTTAACGTTGAAGCAGATTTCGTCTATATGGTTATTTCCTGGAGCATATTTTTCTTTGTTATTTCGCGTCTTCCTTTTTTTGTTGTTTTCCTTCTCTCTTGTTTTATTCTTCAGCTGCAAAATAGTTTTTGCAGAAACAATAAGCGTAATTTCTTACATCTTTTGCTACGTTTTTTGGATTTTCAGGGTGAAAATTGAAAAGAAATTTTGTGGCACTCATTGTGACTCATTTGATACAACCACAAATGCAAGGACGTTGATCCAGTGAGCGAACGACCAGAGCAGTTCCTTTGCACTAGAAAGACTACTGAAATTAGTCAATTGCGGAGAAAAGTGTTTGCAGAGGGAACACTAAAAATTGTCATTCCAAAAGTTTTGATGTCTATTGCTCGTAGTGGCCTTTGTTTTTGTTGAAAGCTTGGAAAAGATATCTTTTCAAATAATTCAACAACGTGAAATTTGGAAAATCCAGTTTACCTGTGTGGTAGATCGTTTTTTGTCCAAGCCAAAGAAACTTGCATCAGTGTGTAATCACACCATGACGTCTTGCTTGAGATTAAAAGAACACCAAGCCGTATAAACGTCATTGAACTCGCTTTTATTTTTTGTCCATTTCTTCCACAAGGAACTCAACAGCTACAATAGTTCATCTGTTTGAAAAGGATTGATCGAAAGAAGTGTTGGGTCCGAATAGAAATAGAGCTTATATATTTACCCATGACCATTCGTTATTTCGCAGACAAAGAATTGTGATTGTGCAAGTCTTTTGCCACCTCTCTCTTTTCGGGCTGTTCACCTGCCTTTTTCGACAGTCTTCTTTTTGAAAATTAACCACGCCTTTTTAAGTAAAACCTGTGTACTGAAAACAATGCTACGGCGACGATCTGAGCACTTTGTAGACTTCTGAATCGTTTGAATGTTATTACGTTCAAATGTCTTGTCAAAGAGTGGAATGTGCCACAATACGTATCGCCTGCACTATTGCTTTTTCTCTCATTGCTACATAAATACGTGGACAAGTTGCGGAGTGCTACTTGCAAGACCAAGTAAATCACTCGTTTCTCTACTAGCATATTATGTTACTCGTCAACTGCTTTGTTTCACTCTTTCCCTGTACTGTCAACAGGTTGCAATGGAATCCGGAACTCTAGTTTGAGCGAATTTTACGTTCCCTTTCATGTTTTTCTGTTTTTTATCTTGTTCATTTGATTCGGCATTGGGCTGATGTACTGCGGCGTGGCTGCCAGAACTGCTTGTCAGCATTGTTTCGTTTGTTGAAGTGCTTCGCTTTTGCTTGCCTGCCTGTCGCCTTGTGCTAAAAAACATCGGTGATCTTACGATCGTGATGGTTTCGCACTATCCAAACGGTATAAATCATATCTTGACTGGTCAAATCTAGCTCTGAAGTCAAAGCCACAACCGAGCAAACAAATACTTGTTTTTAAGTGCTCTAAACGTTTTTGCCCGCAAGTTATTGCAATGCCGGAAACTAGTTCCACTCAAAGTCACGATGCAGCAAATGAGTACCTGAGTAACTATGCTTCTGCAGTTACGATAGGTTTTGCATTACTATCCACGCTCAGGCACGTTCTGAACAGCAATACAGCCAGCTGTGTTATTTACAAAATGTTTTGGTTTTGCTAACCTATGAACGGCTAATCCACAAACAAAATGTTTTTGGAACAATAGTTTTTCGCTCGTGTACAGAAAGTTACAAAACCTTTGATACTGTCATCCGTGTAGTTTAGAAATAAAGAAGAAAACATTTGTGAAGCGGATTTGATTTCACTATTTGCATGTAGTCCTTTTCAGCGTCTTAATGACCTAGAAAATCAGATTTCATCCAACGAGATTGGCACAACCAAGTTCATACATTTCCGACAACAATTTTCTTCCCAAGATCATAGAAACTACTACGCCATGAAGTGCACACACTTTTGTTGAGCGTGTAGTGGATCAGCTAAAAAATAGAACGGGATTTTGCTCTCCTGTTGGCCGCCAGCACCGGTGCCAGCTTGCCTGCGTTGCCACGATGTCTGCCCCGGAAGCCATTCATTTATTTATTAGCAATTGTTTTCAAAACGAGAATGACACTCATTCACATCAGTTTTTCCGTCACCACCTCGTAAGAATGTTTGTTTGCAGTATTTAAGGCAACTGACCTCGTCTAACCAAAACCGTTGGCAAATCCAGTGCTTTAGTCAAAGCGCAGATTTTGTGAAACGTAATAGCGGTGCTGGATTGCTGTGTGATCTCCATTTTCAAATAGCTGGCTTTACGTGACCTATTGTTGCGTTGCCAGCTGATCGAGGTGCAGCTGCAAATTCATCCTTATTTTGCGTTGTAAGTTCAAAAACGCACAAAACATTTTGAGTGAAGTATGGTGGAGTGTTTGGCAGAAGAACTCCCGCAACTCTGCCTTTGAACCTACGTAGATGTTTGGATCCCAGTTTTCAGTAAGCATTTCTGATGAGGTTAGGTAAAACTTTTTGCAAACTGAAGCTCAATCTCAACCGATGAAGTTGTGCACTCTTAACCAAGTAGCGTTTGTTGTTTGTAACTACACTTGACATTAACCATGTCGTTTTTGCGTGATACCTGTTGTAATGTGCACGCCACTCATCTTTATTTTGTTATTTTGATGTTCCCTGAATCGTATTGATGTGGCTTAAGAGGAAATGGTGCTTTTGTCCTCTGTGAGGAAATTTTACAATTGGGCCTGCGATATCTGTGTACGTTTATGTTGCTGTTCGCCATTTTAAGTAAAAGTGTGCATTGATAGCAGGTCTCTTCGTATCTCGCAGCTGTTTGCGATCAGATTTTTCCAGCTCTATTCTTTTCCGAAAGAAATCTCGGCTTGCTTCAGCTAGTCTTATTCGCTAGTTTTTCTTCAAATTGAAAGAAAAAAAAGACGTCAGCAACATTTTGCGATCAAGTCCGTTTTCAAAGAGCAGTTTGGTTGGTTTTGGTCTTCACAAAAAGAAATAACGTAAAAACGTTGGTGTATAAAATTCACCTGAAACTTTGAACAAATATAGCTGTAGCAGCCTATTAAGACACAGAATGCTTTATAAGAAAAGTACTCCTGCAAGCACCGCTTCAACTCTGCATGCTACCAAGCATGTTGTCATATGCGTAGTCAGGGAGGAACCTAGGGGGCCGTGGACCCCCCAAATTTTTAGAACGTATAGGCTTTTTGTGCTTTGAGAGGCGGTATCCCAAACTTAATAGTATTTTTCGCTTAAAATCAAACAGTTTGCCTCCCCCAAAAATGTTTGGTCTGGCTACGCTACGGGTGTTGATGCACATACGTCTCGAACTATACAAGCTTTGTTCACCACAAGTGTCAAAAATGTGTCAGGCTAGATCACACGGTAGTTACCATTTACGTATTCTTTCACCGTTTGAACTGTTAAACAAATCTCACGTCGAAATACATATGGCAGTCCCAGTCTCAACCAAATATTCTCTGATTTTTGTTACGTGACTTTGATCTGAAATTGTGGGTGGAACCTTAAACATTTAAAATCACTTCCTTCGCAAAATAGCGTGTGAAAAATAATTATTGACTTCGCAGTTTAAAGCAAAAATATTTTTGTATATTTTGCAAACCAAGAAAGTTTTTAAAAGTTGGTTTAGCTCGTTTTGGATAATTACGTTTTGATTATTGTTGATATTTCTTTGATGAAACACCTTTTCTGTTTTTGGAAGTTGGTGATGTCGCCGAAAACTTGCACTTTAGTGATTTTGCCAAGTGTTGCATACGAGCTTCATGTTTAAAGCTAAAATCAGCTTCTCACTTAAAACCGAAGCTTTCCTTTAACGCACGAGGTATGGCGAACGCAGTATATATTTCCTCGAAAAATGGAAGTGCACCACTTTGAACGAATGTCAGAAAGATCGTGACGATTTGTGTTTTATTTTACCTGTCAGTCAATGCATACACAAAAAAGAAGTGTTTCAATTTCCAACTTCCGCAGAAGCGAAATAGTTCACAGATTTTCAACAAGCCCTAGTACATACTTTTATATGCGTCGGAAAGGGGACAGGGAGCTTTGGCCCCCGTGGATTCTAAAATTTAATATTTTCCTTTTAACGCTTTAATAGCAAAACGTTTTTCTCTTAGTTTCGAGTTGGTAAAATCAAATTTCACCACGATTGTCCCCAACTTGGAAAAATCCTTTGTCCACCCCCTGGAAAAATCCGTTATTGGTCCCCTTAGAAAAAATCTTTCCAAGGCCCACGCATACTTTATTGGTTAGTACGTTCATTTTGGGACCAACCGATGCATTTCATAATCGCCTCCGGACCGCATGGCTCGGTCATGTCAAGGCCTCGTGAAATGGGGCTTGCTGAATTTGCCGACGTGACATCCGGTTGTCTTGATCCACTGTCTTGAACAGTGTCACGAGAGGCAAAGCGTGTAAGTAAGGTGAAAATTTATTCCACCTGTGACCATTCCCTGCACTATGCTAAACAAGCTTCTCGTCCTCGGTGTGCGTAGACATAAACCCAGAACCGTCGCCATAAAGTTGTCAATAGAGTTCAATTGTTTGGGGGGGCTAAGCCCACCAAAGCCCGCCCGTGGCGACCGGACTGCATAAACCCCAAAACAACTGCTAGTCCCAAGTGGAGTAATGCAGTCAAATCAAGCAACAGCTCATGCTCTGTTAGGAAACCACCGGTAGAGAAACGTCGGTCAGAGTTTTCGTACCTTAACACTCGTGCCAAACCTTCGTGTTCGCAGTTATTCCGCGTTCCTTTCTGTAGATATCACCACATCGTCACAAATGGCAGGATATTTCATGTTCATTGTTATAATGTTTTTAATTTTTTTCTTTTTCTGATATTGCTGAACAGCAACGCCTTGCTACCCCATTGACGAGAATTAGTGAAGAAAACTCTTTTCTATTGTTGCATGCGTTGATAACCGCCGCTTGCGGCGCTTCACCGTAACGGAGCGGCAGAGATGATCGGAGTAATATTTTCAGGCTCCAACTCCGCTACTGTTCTAAAATTTTGGATCCTGATCCGACTCCGAAGTCTTTCAAATTTGAGAATCCGACTCTTGTTCAAAATCCGCAAGCCATCTATGCAACCAAAAATCACATCTGAACTTTTTTTTCTTTTCGATAAGACCACACAGACTCCTGATACTACGGGAAATCAACTTACTCCGGGTCCGGGTCGGGTTTTTCAAAAATGTTTGACTCCGGGTCCGGGTCCGAAAAAAGCGCAGAATCCTGCCGGAGTCAACTCCGGGTCCGTGGCCACCTTTGCGGACGAGGATTTTTGCCGGATTGGGAATCACTGTGCGATGTGCGGCTACAACGCACAGTAATTTTTGATTGAATTGTTTTTACGGTTAGGTCAAACGTTTTTTTGCGTGAACCTGTCTTATAAAAGCGTTGGTCAATAAACGTTTCGGCGTGCCGCTACTCACAAGCAGCTCTGGCCATCAGCATCATTTTCTACTGGAAAATGCCGGTTGTAGCGACACCTGAGTCTTTCCAACATTAACCATATAATCTACATGCAGATCGCGTACGGAGCAACAGAGACCAGTCCTGTAGTGAACCTTACGCTACGTGATGACCCCGACTCCAAGCGTTACCACACAGTGGGAACCTCCCTCCCATTCACAGAGGTGAAGATACTTCTGATTATTCTTTACTCAGCTCATCGCATTGTTATTTGCTTAATAATATGATTTGCAGATGGTTAGAACAAGTGCAAACGATACTTACCTCAACGTGTTGTTTAGTTAGCTTTCGTTTGTTTTTCGAATCGATCTGTTGATAATGATAAATGCCACTTTGATTGTGCAAAGCAAAGGGATCGTCAGGAATATTTTCAAGTCATCAAATTGCTTTCAAATAGTCAAGTGGCAATTATCGAGATTTTAGAAATAGACTATGGGGAAACGAATTTGATTAAAATGAGTGTGAATAGAAAAGCGCTTGTTAGTAGTTTCGGCTTGTACTACAGTAAAATGATGTTTGCTGTTGCAAATGCAGCAATTCCTTCCTCGCGCTTTTTTGTAATTTAGCTTTCTCGGCAAACCTGCGGCCCCCCGTTAGCCGGAGCTAATTTATCAACTCAGGCCGCTTAAGGCTGTTGTGATGGCGAATTGCCTTTCTGATGAATCGAAGTTTCTTTACGTATTAGCGCGTGGTAATTACCAGCGAAGCTTTGCATTGGACTGCACTGTTGTGGGACGTGAAACATGGATAAGACGTTTCCCTGGTGGCCACATTCCAGAAGACCGTAAAAAACTCGAATTTTCAAGCTGTGTGCAGAAAACAACTGCTGACTTTTTATCAGAAGAACTGAGATTTTCTTGTCCCGGCGATTCATCAAAGTTCAGTCCAAAATAACTGTACGTAACTGAAGTGCAAAGCACAACGTTCTTGCCGTGTGTTGTTCGCTAGCGCCATCTGTCGGTCAGCTTCTGTACGCACGAAATGATCATAACGACTCGAGTTCGTTGCAACCTGGAACGCAAAACTTTCCCGTGTTAGTGTTGCAAACGTCGTCCACACGCGCGTGCAAAGCGTTCTTATAGACGACTTCGATCTGCAGAACAAGGTAGTTGATCCCGACGGACATGTGCTTCCTGTGAACGAACCGGGCGAGATGATGTCGCGCGGATATTGCGTCATGCTGAAGTATTGGGGAAATGAAGACAAAACGAGAGAAGCGATTGACGAAAACGGCTGGTACAAAACGGGGTAAGGTGCAAGAATTTGTTGAGAATTCGTCATTGCTAGCTACAGGCATTGGCGTCGGAAGGATTTTTTCCAGGGGGGACCAACAGTGGATTTTTCCAAGTGGTGACCAAAAGCATTTTTCCAGGTGGGGGGCCAACCATGATGAAATTTCATTTGGCCAACTCAAAACTAACAAAAAAAACATTTTTCTGCAAAAATGAAAATGAAAATATCAAATTTTAAAGTCTTGGGGGTGCAAGGACCCCCCCTGCACCCCCCCTTCCGACGTCCATGGCTATACACTGACGGGAATTTTCGTATAAACGCATGGCCGTGAGTGCGGCATTGGAACGCAAGAGATTTTTTATGCCATGTATCAGCCTTACATGGAAAAAACACGGTTTTCGTTTAGAGTGCAGGCTGTTTTGCAAAGGATCTTCGTTTACCTGTATTGTGTATGGCGAGAGTTTTGCACGTTTTTCTGTAATTTTGCACAGCGATATCGCCGTAATGGATGAAGACGGTTATTTTAAAGTTGTGGGACGTATCAAGGACATGATCATAAGAGGCGGTGAGAATATTTATCCCACAGAAATAGAAGACTTTTTGCATCAACATCCGAAAGTAGACAATGTCGAGGTAAAGGTTGCGTTCAGCATTTGTTGGCGTAGATTAAACGGCGTTTGAGAGATTGTGCTGGTAAAATTGAGAAAATCGAATGACTCGTCAAAATTGAGTGGCTTACTTTCCATAATTAATAAATATGCAAAATTTAGAATTACCGACAGCGCACTTTTGTGCAGATACACGCTGAACATTGATGCATTGCAAAAAATAGTTGCTTGATGCAGCAGACTACAAAGCAAGAAATGTAGTGATTTTAGTGTTGCACATTTTAGTGTTGCTACACTTTTGCATCTGATTTTTCGGCTTGATAAGAAGCATTTTTCTCACTGCAAAATTTCTAAAACGTTAGTGTCAATCTATGCCGCAAGCAAACATCTTGTATATGCGTTAGAGTTAGTGCATGTTGTTCAAGTTTTGTTGAAGATTGGCTCTGGAAGGTTAAACTGTATACCGGTAGCACGGTAAAGCTCCGCGGACCATTTAAAACCTTGTCTTTCTGTAATGTACTTGAGATTATTTTGTTGTGTACGCTAGATTATTTTGACAATTTTTGTTTTTGGTTAGAACCGCTTTACTTTACGCAGCGGTTGACCCTTTGTGATGTCGTTTCCGCATGTAATTAGTTTTGCGCCTGCTTTCCTTGATTACGTGAGTGCATTCTTCTTTCCTTCGTTGACTACTTGCTTTTTGGAACCATTTGTTCACTGTCCGTTGTATCGGTTGTTTATGTTGCTTAAATCGTTTTTATTCTTTCAGCATTGGTTTTTAAGTTGAACAAAGCACGTTTAATCTCTGTCTTCAACAAAATTTTGGTTGCAGCATCCTTTCTCCTGCAGGTCTTCGGAGTGCCCGATCCGCGGATGGGAGAGGAGGTTGCTGCGTGGATAAAACTTAAAGAAGGAGAAAAGGCCACTGCACAAGAGATTAAGGACTTCTGTGAAGGAAATGTGCGTTAAATACGAAATGTGCATGATCTTTTTGTCTGCATCTTCGCGACCTTTCACAGTGAAGCGTAAGCTAGAAAAGTAGGACGTAGACGATTGGGCGACATCGTTTGAGTCAGCAGACAATGCGTGATGTGAACACACTACGCGCATTGAATCAAAAGATAAATCGGAATTTCTGGCTGTAATATATGCACAAGACGCTTGTTGGCGCCTTCCCTTTTCTTGCGATTAGAAAAAAATGTACGTTAGTTTTTACTGCATCGCAACGGTAATAGACTTCTTTTGTCCGAACTGCCTTAATTCCTGTCTGCGATGAACGAGCTGCTGGTCACGAAGGCAACCTTGCGAGTAGAAGGAAAGGCACAGAGGTTGTCTAGACTAAATTTATCCTTAATGGTAAAGATAGTTTTTTTTCAGTGTTTCGAGAGTGCCGGAAATATATGGCTGCGCTCTTGTTTTCTTGCATTGTACGCAAAGCCTCCTTGAAATTAGCTGATCGAGAAAAAAATGAGTTGCAAATTTTTGCTTAAGCAGTGAAATAAATGAGCATTAATTGTATACACGGCACCCTAACGATCTTAAAAGTCTTGGTGCCAGGCCTGCTTGTAATTCTATACCGTGATAAAGAACAAGGTCTCGTTTTAAGTGAAACTAGCTTCGCAGAAATTACGAAAGTGCGCGTGTGGGGTCTTCGACAAATAACTTGCAGAGGTTTTAAGGCAATGAACTGGCCGCCATTTTTGTTCAAGCAAAAGAAGCGCACCTGTTTCTACTCTTGACAACTCCTGGATTGGTTCAATTGGCTGAGTGGACGAGCCAGTCGGCGATACATCTGCTTTTAAACCAATGTGGTTCAATTTTCACGACCTTAGTTGTTGCAAAGTTGATGCATTCTTCTTAACAACGAACTGCGAAAGACCTTTGTTGAAATGAGTGACTGTTGCGTCTTCTACTGTTTCATCGCAGATTGCTCATTTCAAAATTCCGAAGTACATAAAGTTCGTAGAAGAGTATCCAGTGACTGTTACGCGGAAGGTGAGCGCTCTCATTGGTTTGTGTCGTCACAAATAACTTGTAAACGTCACGGTACAGTCAACGTTGCATACCTCAGTGCAAACTGGTTTCGCTGCAATCTGATTTTAACGGCATATGTTCCTTCTGTACTTGCAGGTGCAGAAATTTGTCATGAGAGACGAATACGCGAAGGAGCTTGGTCTCAAGAAGTAACGCTGTGCCTGCTCCGTACGGGAGGAAGTGGCAGGAATCACATTTTGGCAACTTTTTTATTTTCATCTCCAACGTCCACGTGTATCATGTTTTTAGTTTTTACGCTGCTCGTCGCGTTGTTCTGCATCGGCTTTGTTTTCGATCGTGATTATAATTCATCTGTTCCTGTCTCAGCTAATCGTGTTTAATCGCGCTAAACTGACCAATACCACCTTGGAAACAAAACGTGTGTTTGCTTGATTGCCAGTATTAAGGCCGAAAATGTCAGATCAATAGAATTTTGCCAGAACCGAGTCGGGTAGATCGCCCTTGTCTGAACTGCAAATGGACTAACTTGTCGTTCACTAAGTCCACTGCTTGGCCGTGATTTTTGTACAATGGGTGATAACTACTTGTAATCAGACAGGTTGTTGGGGCGTTTACACGATTTTTGCTTGCAAGATAGAACCCCAATGCGTTGCCAGCGAGAATGAGAAGCAGTTTTCGAGCGTTGCAAAAATATAAGTTCGATGAAGAGAATTTGACATGCTTGTTTTCTTGCATTTTGTGCAAAGCCTCCGTAAAACTTTTTGCTGGTGTTCTACTTGTGCTAAAAGCTGTCTTTGTTGTTTGGTTTAACATTAACTTTCTGGTTACCAGCGGCGCTTATCGGCTTGTTTCGTTCTGCATGGCGTTATCGTAGCGTTCTCAACCCTGGCACGGCAGTAAATTCTGTCTTGTGGTGTGGTGTAAAAATCAGTTTCTGTCAAAACTAGCCATGCATACTTCTGTTTATTTTATGTGCAAAACAAATGGTCGCTCGTTTCTCGTTTTTTATTCCAAGCAAGTTTTACATTTCAGTTGTTTCAAGCTTCTTATTTCTTTTAGCATATTCCAGATCAATGCATTCAATCCTCAGGGCAGTGCGCATAGCGTAACCCAAGTCGATAGCTGTTTTTCTATATTCTAGTAGATGTAGCATTTTTATTTCTTCCCCATAAAGGGCTGCTTGGAGATCGAACAATTGTGGGTTTACATTCCTGTTTTTTTTACAATAACCAATGTTTTCGAGATTGTGTCTTTAAACACCAAATATTTCCAAAACTTAAACTGCTTGTTGATCCAGTCAGCTCTAAATTAATAAATGTCAAGTATCCTCTCTATTTTTGATATCAATTCATTAGGATGTCTAATAAATCTTAATTTTTTTGTGAATTAAAAGTTTTTTTGACGATTTGAGATGTTTCAAACTTTCAGAAAGTTGTTTCAGTTGCCACGAAAGTCTCGATTCCCTTCTTACAACAGCAACTGATGGGCAGTTTGCGGTTCTCATTCGGATTACTTACATCTGAAAAATCAGCGTTTCGTTGATCTCTAGGCTATGCTTTTCATCCTGCAGTTACTGCGCTTGTTTAATAGAGAAAATAACTTGCATCAAGGAGATTGGTTGATTTCGGCTTGAATCTTTATTGATTTCACTTATCTCGTAATTGTCTAACTTTGCAAGTGCTATATAATCGTCTAATTGTTTTGGAATGTTTCTGTATCACAAAAAGTGCGATGGAATTACTTTGCCTGAAACCAAAGTGTTTGAGTGGGCGATGTTACTATGCCTGTTGGTGGCTTGTATTGTAATGCTTAATAAACATCAGGCTTCACAATTGGGTTTGAGTGGAAGCAGCATTCGAATTTATTGTGAGTACAAAAGCAGATTTCTCCCGCTGTCCAATAGTTTTTGATGATGTTGTTGAAGTCACTGCGGACATTAAATCTTGCAGTGTCAAAAATTTAATCGTACGTTTATCCAAACAGTGTCACACTGCTAGCAACTAAACTTTTTCAACCTATTTAAGGATTACTCCAGAAAACGACATTAATCAAACCGAATTTTCACGACCAGCGTTATGACAAATGAGCTTAAAGTCAAGTGAGAGTTTTAGTTTATATTTGGTTGATAGGAGTTGCCGACGTGCAAACTTTCAATCCTCCTTTTGCAGCAGCGCTTTGAGTCAACTCTCGATTTAAAATGAATGATCCCGAGCTGTTACTACTTAGGATTGGTAGGGCAGCGCAGTTTTACCCGCTAATATTTGTTTGTGTTTGGTATGTCTTCAAACATAGTGTTTTGAGTTAGAAAGGAATTTTTGTCTACTGTGCTAATGTTGTAGTTTGTCGCACGTTTGAAACGAAGCAGTGTGAAGTTTGAAAAACCCTAAATGATTTCCTATTTTGAGATTTGGGTGTAAATATCGGCTCTTTCGTAAGAGCTTACTTCGCATCCCACATTACTGCCATCATTTTTTTGAAGATAAAAACGTTTTGAGCCTTGGATTTATTGCAATGAATATCTAATTGTTCGGCAGAGAAACGCCTTGTCGAGCTTTAATGATCTTTGAATTCAAATCGAGACTGAGTCCTTTTGCCAAAAAGTCAACTAGAGTACGAAAACAAGAGTTTTTCCACCCCTACAAAAAAAACTCTGTAAAAACACGAGGTGAATTGAGGCTCGTATGCAGTGTAGCGCAGTGAGAATATACTGTAGGGAGGTCGTCGTTAATGAGTACAGAATGTTGCGATGTGCGACGCATGCAGAATCGATGGAACGCCCAAACGCTGCTAACTATAGGCAGCCTATAGTTGTATGAGTACTGTCCCGGCTAAGCTATGTGGCATTTCAAGTTGCCGAACTCCAGCAAGGTTTTAGCTCTCACTCTTTAGTTCGTTTGACAGATTTCCTGGTACACAAATCTTTACTTGGACGAGGCCGTTGATCAGCAGCAGCAGTACTTCGACGACGGCACGGTAATAGAAACAAGCAAAATGTTGTCTGCACGCTGACGGTCAAAACGTGGTAACATGCCAAACTTGGTTAGGCAGTTTTGCCAGTGTGTAAAGCACTTATAAATACAGCACTATTACAGTAGTTCAAAGAAACATCTTTTGAATGTGCTTCAGTACATGCTTGGATAACGTAGGCCAGATATAACCATACACTACATTCAACAGGATTTTGAGCCTGCTGCCACTTTTTGAAATTGCAGAAAATGCTTGCAAAAACGATCATTTATTAATAATTGCATGAACGAACTTTGATTTTAGTTCATGTTGTGAAACATGATCAAAAATTACTTTTCTGATCCACTTTGTACATATGGTCGGACGATGGGTATACAGTGGCGTGCAGAGGAGGGGCGAACGCCCCGGGCATCCAAGGCAAGTGGGCATCCAAAGAGTGAAATTACAAAAAATTAAATGCTGTAGCTAGATGATTTTTCCTATTGTAAGGCTAATTACACATGCTGCGTGGATTTTATTATTCGAAACTTGTTTTTTTGTCAACACTAGATTTTATGTATTCAAAAGCCAGTAATGCTCACATTCCTCAATACCAGGGATCGATAGTCTGGGTGTGCGGCGCACACTGATAGTGACTTGACTTTTTCCAGATCGCGCGATCAAGGGGAAATCACAAAAAAGGATTTAAAGAATACTACTGACGTTTAATTAATTTTCTGAGCCAAATTTCAAAACTGTCCTATTTCAGCTTGCTTGATTTAGTTGACTTTTTGATGCATCACTAGTTTCCCGTTTCTTTGTTTTGATGTGGCAACCCCGGGTGTACGAAAATACAGCGGCACACCTGTGCTTGCAATGTGTGCATCACTTCGAGCTTCGTCATTGGCACTTAAGGCGGTTTGATCATAACGTCCCACACAAATCCGTATCCAGCCCGCAACCAGAAACGGGCAATTTCCCCCCCGAATTTTTTGCAAACACGACGGCGTTCACGTACTTCACTTGGAAAGGTATTTCTCGAGAGTGCGTTACCTCTACATGAACTTCTCAAAACAATTTTTTGCATACGTATGCGCTGCGTCATACGAGTGTAGGATAAAACTATTAACAAATCACTGCACCATACTTCCGAAACTCTCAGCACAGAACCGGAGACAAGCTTTCAGGTGCTAGTTTTGAAGTGAAACGATCCGTTTCATGAAAGTGACGTTGTGGGTATAAATGTGGCTTCACAGAGCAGGAATCCATATGCTACCAACAGAGGCTACTGCTACTCAGAGTTGCCATTTTAGCTGATTTGTTGCTAAATCTAGCAGGATTTTCTCACTGTTAGCTGTATGATCTTCAATGTAGGAATTAGCTGATTTTCTAGAAGGCACATCCAGCAGCTACCTTTAATCATGCGCAATTTTTTGGTTTGTATGAATCTTTTTCTCTGTGTTATTTGTATAATGTGTCATCTATTCTTCTGTTATTCGTTACATTAACTGATGTCTAAGATTGATTGATTTACTGGTTTTACATCTGAAAACTTCAAAAAGACTACTGCTAAATTATTAACAAAAAGCTTTTAAGCTTTTAGCAAAACTGTATGTGGGGTTGGTAATCATCGTGAAGGAGCTTATGCTTTTCTGATTTTAGTATTTCCTCTCTTTTAATTAGCAAGCAGGGATGGCGGCCGCAGGGGATTAGGACCCCAATTTTTTCTTGGGGCCTGGTCCCCTGCTTTTACATTTAGAAATTTGCTTAAATATGTTTAAGCAACAAAATCAGTATTTGGTCCATAGTTAAAGTAAATCGCTTAATGAAAAAAAATCTTCCTAAGTGTTTTTGACGTGCACTTGTGCCCCCATGGGTGTCCGCAGAAATTTTTCTAGAGGTGGTGAAAACGAAATTTTTCTTATCCGTTTCAGGTTGCTGACGCTGCAACGCAAATTGACGTACACAAAATGCTTTACCCTGTCTGTGCCATAAAGAAAATGCCCATTGTTGTTCTATACTATACACAAAAGTCTCTGCATGAGCATAATACAGCATTTTCTCACAGATAAACACAGTTGTTTCGATTATGTTTTCCGTTTTTCAATCAATCAAAAATTTCAAGCCTTCTTTTTCTTGGGTGGGCAGATCCAGTCAGGCCCGCAACCAGGGGGGCAACTGAGCAATCGCCACCACGATATTTCTGAAAATATGTTTAGTTGTTCTGTAAAATTAAAAGTTATACTCAATTTTCCCCCTAAAAAATATCAGCAGGTTGCGGCCCTGGATCCAGTCTAAAGAGGAGTTCCACAACTGCAGAGTATTTTCTTTTCAGTTTTTATCCAAATAGTTGAGATGCAAATCGGACTTGTTTGATGGAATTCTGTCAAAAAGATTTCTGATTCATTTGCGAGGCGGTAGGTTGCTGGACTTGACATCTTGTTTTGGAAAAAATGTTAGAGCCGGTAGAGATGATGTTTGGGATGGGTTACCTACTATATTTGCAACTGTCGTAGGATTCCATTCGAAATCTCAAGAAGTGTTTTTATTAACAAAATAGGTGAAACACTTTGAGTAAAAGTAATCTTAAGTTCTCAAAGACTATTTTTTGACGTTCACTTCACTTAGGATTTTGAACTTCGGCATATCACTTGCCGAGTGATAAGTACGGATACACAAGATTCCAATCCTAAATCTTAGCCTCACGGAAACACCTCTACGAGATTTGTTCCTTAATTCTTGACGAATCGCCAAGGTAACGCGACTTTCAAAATCTAAATGCAAAACACGTGACCGACAGGTTTTCACATATGGTGTAACGGACGTTTCACTCGACTGCGAAAAATCATTCAAATCAAGAATCGCAATGTCTATTTGGACCGATGTCTAGAGATGCACATTTTTCTACACAAACGCAAACCGCATAACAAGCAAACAAATGTGCACCAAAACGAGCTAGGTTTGAAATCTTTAGTTGGGTGTAGAAAAACGTTCGGTAAGTTGTTGATGTCACTTTATATTGCCAGTTGATTACAAAACGTTCATAAAGACAAGCCTTGGAAAGAATGTTCCGTTCTAGTTCCTGTTATTGCGTAAGCTCGACTTCATCAGAAACATTTGATAGCAACTTTAACAAAACGGTTTAGAGAAACGATCGCAGTTAATACTTGCTGAGACCAACAACCAAGAATGCGATAAGCGCTCAGCGAGGTAGGGGGGCAAGAGACATGTAGTAGGCTACCAATCGCGTAAAGTGTTAATTATGGCTGTTGTGTTGACTATGTTAAACGTAACTATAACTGAAAACACAATGCAACGAAAAAAGAGTTAGATTTTTGCCAAGTGAGATTCCAGTTCTTCCATAACGCGCAAGCACAGCTCGTCTTGCCACGGCTTAGCAACGCACTGCACTCCGACTGGCATTCCAACGCTGTCTGTGCATGCCTGTGAAAAATAACATGATCACGAAAAGTTTGGTTCTCTTTAAAACCTATCTTCATTGTGCCACTTGGACTTAAGATCATGAGCCAAAAACAGATTTTCATTTTGTCGATGTTGTCCAAGCATTTAAGTAAAAACTATGGAAGAAATGTTGGGACATATTGCAGCAATAGGAAGCGGATGTCATAAAAACTAAACGCCATGATTTCCTATTGCATTATGTGCACAGAGTCCTTGCCGTGTTCGCATCATTTAAAAAAAAGACATGCATCTTTGCCTTTTGCTTAAAACTAGTGCAGAAGAACACATCTAGCAACACTAAAAGATTTTCTTGAATTCCCCAACTGAAAAAAATGAATCTCATTTAAGTTTGAAGCTTTGTGCTAGATGTGCTTTCAAAGTATTATACTGTTTGTCAACCATCGAGGATAGTTTTACAAAAATACAAGTAAACGATGACAAGTTTTTCTTACCTCTTTGACGTTTGCATCCCACGAGTCTCCGTAGTGTCCTTTGTAATCCCGAAAGCCGTCGACGTCATCTTGCGTTACCGTGGTAACGGGAACGACGCCGGCAGGACAGTTGAGCAGGTTGTACAAAATGGTATAGCTCATTAAGCCTGAGAACAAATCGAGAATAGAATAAATATGTTGCACATCAGGATGCTCTGGAGCAATGTCGTGCAACAATCCAGCAATAGGAAACGAGGAAATCTAATTGTAAAGAAATATCGTTCGTCCAATATACACAGCCTTCACGTGTGATGCGCGCTAAATTGGGGTTTATATTATCCTTATTAATGATTGGAAAACTAGGTTAACCCGGCCTGAACTGTTGACCTTTTCCCCTTGCAGACTTTGTTGTGATGTAGATTAAGCACAGTGAGGCTTAAGTCATGGAAAGCTTAGTCGAATAATGAATTAGCCATCAACACAATTCCATAACCATGCTTATATTAATCAGAATGGACAATCAAAATATACCTGCGCGAAGGCGCTGGTCTAGGAGCAGATCTTCTGAGTGATCAGCAGACGAAAATGAAACGTGAAAATGAGATCAACGTCTCGGCGAAAAATTAGAAAACTTGACAGGCCATTTAAGTCATGTAACTTCAATGGTATATAAACATTGCACATGTGGACTCAGTTCAAAGTGATATTTTATACCAATAATGTAATCGAGACCGTAACCTCCGAGACCAAGACCTGGTTGAAATCCGAGACCGAGACTTCATACCAAAACCGAAACTTAAAAAATTGTTACATTCACCAAAATTTTTTGAAAAATTTCAAAATTATGTCATCACCACTTCCCAGATGTACGTTTTCGCCCAAATGTAAGTGTTTCGATTTTCTCGCATTTCTCCTATCTGTTTCGGTTTTCCTTTCCTGCAGATTCGCCAGGCAGTGAACAGCTTGAATTACGGAAGCTTTACTTAGCGATATTGTTGGAATATTCAAACTCTCGAGACAATAGGCTACAGACCGAGACTTGCATTCTTCGAGACCGTGACTCATAAGCATGAGTCTCGAGACTGAGACCCAGTTTCGAGACTCCATCCCTGATTTACACCACAATATGTTATGACTGCGAATGCGCTGTTTAATGTCGTTGTGTT
>JGI24022J15233_10001874_pt1 | contig 18672 bp, 7 predicted proteins | sample Ectturendosymbi2_FD_15233 | JGI IMG/M metagenome (IMG submission 15233) | reverse complement strand
CCTACTGTTTTTTCCCCCCTACTGTTTTTTGGCCCCCCTGCTGCTACATCCTGGCAACGGTCCTGAAGGACACCCGAATACAACCCCAAAGAGGAACTGTCTCGACCAAAAGTAAACGTGTGGTTCTTCTGCCCCAGGGTTGACAAGGGCATGTTATACACTTTAGTGAGTAGTGATTTCCGCATTCTGTTCAGCTGTTGGTCACTGTTCTCACGCCAGTTTTCCATGCGGCCGTACTCGAAACGTCGTAGTTGAGACGTAACCATTAAAAGAGTTCGTTCAATGCGATAAGAACAGGAGTCACAAACGTTTTTGAAACAGAGAGCTACTTCTTGGGTACCGCTTAATGCGAAGAGCTACCGGTTTGATATACATGTCTGAAATAAAACATTTTGCTCAATTCATCTTTAATGATGTTATGATCAATAAAACTAATCACATTCATCTGTGTGAAGACCCTGATTATGTTAATACTATTTTCAAAACAGGCCCGCGGGCGACCTCGTACCCACGGGCATTATGTTGGTGACCCCTGGATAAGGCCATGTACCCGAATTTGAGTGAACGGTCAGAAAAAAATTAAACAATCCACGTGTGGCCAGCTGTGTTTCCGAAACCCCTTACACGAAGGAACATTTCAAACTAACAATCAGGTCGGCACAGCGACTGAAGCAATCAAGAAGCACTTGCTGTCATGGTTTATTTCGAAACAACGGTTGGTCCCGACATTCTACTCCTAAAGCATTGTGTGATTCTATGTTGTCCAGAATTAAACATATTTTAGATGATTTAGGTATCAACGAGTTGGGCCTAGTGTTATACCAGATATGGTTAATGCCTCTTTTTCTATACAGCAGACACCATGAATAGAACTGGCAACACGGCTTTACAATATGAGAAATGGTACACAATAAGTCATTGTGGTATGCTTTCATTTTTTCCAAAATTTCACAACACACCGTGCCCTGTCCTGCGGAGCACAGCGTTCGGGAAACTCTGCTATAGACATAAAGAGTGCAAACTTACGTAAACGTGATTTATAACAAAACCTATATGAACGGATTCTTGCTTTTTTGACTTTATAGTCAGCATCATAGAAATTTTCAAATCACTTACAAAAGTGCACCGAAAATGGACTCTGTTTTCAAAGGTGTAAAGACTCAGTCAATTCAGTTTTAGTTCGAGATAAGATCTGTAAGGTGCAAGCCAAACTGCATGTTTTGTCGAAAACGATGTAGCCGTTTGCATTGCAGCAAGACTTTTCTACCACGCTCTAAATTGCACTCCACAGCATCGACTTGAATGGCACCTGCTGTTTCAGCCGCAGCGGTTCAAGCATTCGGTGAAGTGCCATTGATATGAACGTTTTACAAGTCATTCGAAAAACAATCTGTGCTTTGTATGCCACGCCGATTTGCGCCGATCGAATGGCAGCAGTGGAATTTGTACACAGACGCTCTTCCACGTTTCTTCTTTCGACAGAAATAGCCCATATAGGTGAAATAAACAACGCCTGTGAATAGCCTAGTTGTTGTTTACAAGAAATCATTTGGAAAAACAAAGTGCGTATCACACACCGACCAGGAAAAGACTCAAGAGCTGAATACTTTCTACAGTTTAGGTAAGCCTTTGTTGGTGTTTTCTTTTAATGGTGACAATGAAAAAAAATGTTAAACTCGTCTTAACCAAGTAAAACAAAATAATGATATAGCTACGTATATTTTGACGGTGTTTACAAAATTTGACGGCTCCTATCAATGCGCATTTATCAAAGCGAGATCAGGCATGCTGCCACTTTTTGTGAATAAGTTGATGTCATTTAAAAATTATATGTCGTCATTTAAATAAATTTCTTTCGTATCATGAATGCTGTATTTTGCGGCAACTGTGAGCGTCAAAGTCGTTATCTTCTTTTAGCAGTTTGCTACGTCCTAAAGACACGCTAGGTACAAATACTTGCGGCCAAAAATCAAGAAAGACGAAACTGATTACTTGACAAATCCGAAATACATAAAGAGATTAACTAATCTACAGCTGCCTTGTGAGTGAATTTGTCTAGAAGTGTAGCAAAGTTATCAGCCAATGCAGAAAACTTTCGTGTATCAAAACTGTATAGAAAAAGTATGTGCAACTTTTCGTTGGAACAAAATGGAGAAGCAGATTTATGTTCTGCATATGTACTTTGATCCTAAACTAAACTTCTGATCCCTAACGTGCTACAGAATTCAATCCGATTCTGAAAATAATCCTACATTCTGAAGTCGAGATAAAATTTAATCCGCTCTATATTCAAGCGTTGAAAAATATATTTCATTGACATTGCTTTTTTACAATGCAACATATGGAGGTAGTTGAAGGACGTAGCGATTCTTGAGGCGTCTTTACTTCAAAACAAAATTTTACTTTCCATTGATTGTTTAAACCAGTTGTTCTTAACTGGGAGGAAGCCTGGTCAGGGTGCATCAATTAATTTCCATGGAGGTGCGAGCCCTTGCGCACTCTACAACATACAACAAGTTTGATCAATAAATTTACCGATAAATACATTTGTTTTTGCAACTTTTTTACTATCAGTAGGGTTGAAACAAAGGACAAATGCTTAAGGGGGGCGCAGTAGGGAAAAGGTTAAGAACCACTGGTTTTGATACTAATTGTCCATTAATTGCGTGTAAATCACATGCGAGACTTCATGGCTTTGCTGTACTTCCACTCATTTCCGTGGCGTATGCCTGAGGGCTGGTGCTTGGTTACTTTCTGCAGGATATGGAATTTGAGTGTTGCTGTTGGTTGTAGGTGGATGTCTACATATAAGCCTTATGGGAGTTACAACTTCATTCTTCTATGACATTTCTTAATTTACTCTGCCTGTGTTTGCTTCTCTCTTCTATTTTCTCTTAAGTCTACGGTTTGTAATTCACTCTGCAATTCTTCAGTTTTTGCACGTTTGTGACATGTAAAATTTTAGCCGGGTATATTGGTAAATGTTTGTTAGAAAACCATCAGGAGCAATTTTGTATAGAGCACCCAAAAATTTGCTTTGAGAGAAAAAACATGAGTTCAAGTAACTGTGCAACATTTAATCCAAGGCTGATTCACTTGAATCCATAAACTTTTTGCAACGAGAGTAACAACCGCGAAAAACAAATTGTATTAATGGTGTGCAAAATGGTGCAAAACAACCTACGTACCAGAAACTAATCATAAAAAAGCATGCTCCAATTAAGAACAGAAACTTTAATAAAAGAAATCAACCTTTTTTCGCATTCAATCTCCAGACTCTCCCCGTTACCACCTTTAAGGGCTTTTGGTTAAAAAAATAGCAGTGCGGTAGTGCTGCCGGAGCTCCGCTCCGCCACCTCTACTAGTGAATGATGGGTCGTTGCCTACAAATACAAGCGAAAATGTCCAGCAGAGCTCCGGCACCTATAAAATTGCCACTGCACCCTTGGAACCTAGAAAATATGTATCTGTATGTACCAAGCGTTTGCGGTTTGTTAAAGTTGAGGGATTCCCAGAAAAGTTTGATCCAGTTTTTGGAAGGATCGACCAATTCTGAGGTAATTTATTATACATTACAGTCTAACTGGAACTTTACGTTGAATCCTTTAGCACTTCCATTTACTGAATTCAACAACTCATTGTTTCTTTACCACTGTCGCAATACTGACAGTGGTTAATGATTACCTGCTGCGACGAGATGACTTATCAAAGATAAATACCATTCAGCTTTGCGTGCAATTTCACAATGCACAATGTGTTGGACACAATGTGAAAAGCTGTTAAACGTTCGGCGAATGACTATCAGTGAGAAAAGCATTCGGATAACAAAAGGGTATTTCGGACGAGAAATCGACGAGCGGAGTTTTCTCCGCTAGTTTAATATTATAAAGCATGAAATGTAACGACCAAATGAAAATCTTCCTTGATCACCTCTATATTCATTTTTAAATGTGGTCGTCCATAAATGGCATGACACTTTTATGGAGGGATGGTGTTTAGGTTTTTGCTAACATTTGCGACAGTCCGGTAAAGGGCAGGCGATATCCTGACGTCACAATATTTTCAATGTTACCTACAATGTCTGCCTTTAAATTGCAAATACTTTTGTATCTCATTTGATAGGTATTTGGGATCACACAGTGATTACCGGATTCCGTCACAAAGCATTAGTAAAGGCACTCACGTAAGCCTATTGGCAGCACGGCGGAAAATGTGTCCACTTACACTATAGCAACTTGCCGGCATATCTGCATGTATCCGTACGACCACTGCTGTTGATCTGTTAGATTCTCGTGATTTCTAAGCGCTATAACGATCTAAGACCCATCTGCAGCAGACAAAATGAACCTACGGAAAGAAACCTGACAGTGACAGCTTCTGAAGAGATTTTTCAGCACATTCGAATATTTTTGTTTAAACATTACAGTGTAGTGCGATTGCCTGATATACTAAATTAGAATTGCCTGCAATAGCGCAGTTCAACGAAACGTTAGTTGTTTGGTGTGCTTTTGTAGCGTAGAGCTGGAGGCTACAGTAATTTCAGGAAGCGAAGGTTAGGTTACTAAGAACTTGTGTACGTGTCTCCAATGTAAACTCGTTTCTATTAAGACAACATTTTTCACTGGAACCTGGTCGTTGGCACATGCCACAGTTGTATGGTGCTGCCGCACGGATGTCGCAATGCCTGCACGAAAACCTTCATTCTGGCAGTTTGAAAATGTGATGACTATCCACAGAATGAAATGCCTGCATTAGTATCTCATCAAACTACATTTTTACCTTGCGTTACCTCGCTTAAACATAAATGACATCGCACATTAACATAAACTGATTGTCTACAGCAGTCACATGATCTCTATAAATTTAATTCGTTTCTTGTTTTTATTTCTTATTTGTATGTCACGAATCTTAATGCTATTAACTCTAGAAAATAATTCTATCAGGACCTTGTGCTGTCTGAGACAAACACGTTTTCGCATTTCAAAGGAAACATTGCGTGGTTTACCATCTCCGTTCGCGGACACATGTATCGCAAATGTTCTATTGCAAAATACGCCCGTATATCTCGCCTTTACTGCCGTCTATTTCTCGATTACTGTTGAAACATGTGCTGTTGGTGACAGCATCAACATGGCGATGAAATGTCAAAATCGCTGTATGTACACACCCAAACGTATTAGGAATCAACGAAACTCCAAAGTTTTACCTTACTATCTTTCGGATTGAACTCGTGATTTTGTTTGCGGGGTTACCTACCATGCACCTTTGTAGTACAACGGTACAGTAGCGTAGCTAGCACAAACATTTTGGGAAAAAAATTGAGGGGGGGCAAAATGTTTGATTTTAGGCGAAAAAATAATATTTTGTTTGGGCTACCGCCTCCCAAAGCACAAAATGACTTTATATTCCAAAAATGTTGGGGACAATGGCCCCTTTGGTCCACCCTGGCTACGCCTATGCAACGGTATGTCTCCGTTTGACTTACCCTGTGTAACCTTTGTCTTCCACCACTCGGAACTTCATCAGATTGTTAAACTTGCAAGCAAACTCTTTTCATGATAACGCTTTCACATTTTTGTCTTTCTCTATACTTCAATTCTCGCAGCCAGTGGTTTTAACCAAACCCAGAAAACCTTCAGACTCACTTCCACTAGATGGCTATGACTCCATTGCCTGGAAGATACAACAAGTGAGTGTGATTCCCAGTCGCTGTTTTGAGGTGCCGGACAGGGATGGGGAAGCCGGACCCCGCAATAACGAAGTAAAAAATATGAAAATCAGGCTAATCAAGGCAGCGTCGGTAGATTTTCAAAACAAAAAGGTAATACAGGAAACGACAAATTTTTTCAGGGTAAAATAAGGAAATTAGAGCTGTTCAGGCAATGGACAAACTTTTGTTTTTCGCTCTTTTTAGAAAAGAAATCCGAAAATTTTGGACAATGGACGTTCTTATTTACTATTTCAGTAGAAAGTACCAAACAATGACTGGCTGTAAAAAATCAGGGAAATTGAATTTTTTCCACCATGTCTGTATAATACCTTCCTGTGCCCACATGACTGTAATCAAAACGTATCCTCCCAAATTTTCCTGGAAAATGTCTCCGTTGAACAGAGTATCCGAACTTCGTAATTTCCTATTTGATTTTCTGCAAGTTACTAAGCTTAAGTTTTTTTTCAAGCAGCAATAAATCACTTTTTGTTGACACATCGATAAAAGAGGTTTTCAGCATCTTTAATACGGACTAAGAAAACGAACAAGGGATTAATATTAGAAGAAAACATAGAGAAATTCTTGTTAATTTTTTTTCATGTAGTGATTGTGAAGAAATCAAAGCTATTCAAATAAATTGAAGATGATTTTGTTGTTTTATCAATTTTTTACAGACATTCTCCCGTTATCCAACTTGTTCAGATGTAAGCTTCTTCTATGCAAAAAATTTTACTGCAAGTCGTTGCAAGATGTGAAAAACACAAATAACACGAAATATCGATACAAGCACACTAACTTATTGCGTCTATACATGAAAAAAGAAAGTCTTTACTTCGCAAAGCAGACGTAAGAAACAAGGAGTTTGATGACAAGTTGGTTTTGCGTATGTTTTCGAAATGGATTTAACTGAAACTAAGTATAAATGAAATATAATTGAGCAACGTGTTTTAATTAATCTTGCTGCGGTTGTTTTGTCCAAATGAAGTTGCAAATCGGTTTTAGCAACACGACTTTTCTTGGAGTAACGAGTAACCTGATTAAGGCAACTGCCGGGGTGGCGTTGCATTCAATATAAAGCTGCAGAACGCTCGACCTTGAGAGCAAAAATAGCAATGACATAAGCGCCAGGCAATGTCGCGGTTTGTATAAGACCTTAATAGGATTTGCAGAATCTATTTTCAAATATTAGCTTATACTTCAGGATACATAGCGCTATTCATTCAAATCAACCGTGGGATGACTTGAGATTTCATTCGAGACTTGGCAATATTGATTCTGCGGAAAGAGGGTAGGGCGCATGGCGAACCAAAGAGTGTACGTTTAAAATTTCGGGAAGCAGGGACGCCGGAGACCGGGGAAACGGCGGGGGATTGCCCTTCTACCCTTTCAAAAGGGGACAAAGGAGCGGAGATGTTTTTTCATAATGGTAACATAGGTGCAGTAATTTCAAGTTAATCATTACTGAATTGAAACAAATTCATTGCAGCTATTGGCGCACCGATAAAATTCAGAAGATTTTCTACAGTATAATTTCTGCAATCATTTTTGAGATCAGCATTTTAGCTAAACAGAAACAAGCATAAATGGTAACTATTTTTGTTTTTTTTAGTTTCTATTGCCCTCAACTCTGTTACTGTCCCCTACCGCTGCTCCGGCGCCCCTGTCGGTAATACGTTAAAGATAGACATACATGGTGCCTCTCATTTGAAACCTAATTTTCAGTACAGGTCATTTTTGAAGCATTCTGAAAAGTTATCTTTGTCACAAAGTAGGAAATCGGAAACTGTTTTTGGTTCACCCCGAACCGTGGTTTTGTGATTGAGATCGCAAGGATTTTCAAACGGATTCTTTCAAATTGAAAAACTCTTAGTTGTGGCTGCTTCCTGTGGTGATTCAAATATCAAGATGTCCAAGGTTTGACGAATGATATCCTAAGGAAACGTGAATAACAACAATTGTATGTCAGCAGCCATTCATCATTATACTTCAATCAGAAACGGCTATTGTGTCGCTACAACAGTGCTCCACCCGTTTACGTGACTACTCTTACATGAGAAATGGACGTCGGATCCTTATCGCTGACGAACAGGAGCCGCACAAGATATATTTACGATTTTTTGTGTTTCAATTTTATGAGTAAATTTGAACCTGATTTTTTTTGAAAGTTAGAGTCGATGCTGCTGGCACTGAAAGTACTGTTTGGTTGTCAGTCCCGTGCAATACATTATAAACTTGACTGATGTTGTTTTGAAGTGCTCATCACCATAGAGCGTTTTACCCGAAAAACTACGTTATTGCTCAAAACTGGATTTTCATAAAGTTTTACAATTTAACTTCTCTAGTTAAGAAAAAAACACATCTAATGGAATTATCAAGTTTTCCTTTAAGAATTAAGGAATTTGGTTTGACAAGATGGGGTATTTAATTTCGCAGAATTTCAAACACTTGTTGCATGTAACCTTGAAAAAGCAACCAAAGTTCTTATGATATGTCTTTTACTTTACAAAATGGATGAAAGGGACCTGATGCTTTTTGAAACCAAGCGACTCATTCACAGAACCGTCGCCAGAAAGTTTTCAATTGGGGGGCTTGGCGTTTCTGCCGGGGGGCTTTGGATTTGTGCGGTAGGGCTTGATATTCTAAAAATTGACAAAACTGAACTGATTTATAGTGTGTCCTGTTTCAATTTGGGAGTCTTGGAGCTTTTTTTGAGGGGGCTAAGTCCCCAAAAGCTCATTTCATTGTTTAAGTGCGTTAAACATGTAAAATTTAACAAAACAGTAAGGAGTGTCAAATTGAAAAGATTTAATGGCTATCATTGATATCTTTCCATGAAAACAAGATGCATCAGTCGCATCGCTGAAGTTGCTTTTTTCGGCTCTAACCCTAATTCATTATGGAAAACAAACATATTCACTGCCTTCCATGGTTTAACTTGTCCTAAGAGTAGTCGCTCCCATGCTCTCCACGTTTTGACGCATTTTATGAATCGTGGGTGAAAAGCAATAAGTAACAACGGTTGTGCAGTAGCGCTGATGATTGCAACAAGAACTTCAGGCCATTTTCATGTCTTCTGCATTGTGCTTCGCTGAGGTTATGTGGTGACAGATAAATTGAACTATTTCTCTTACTTTTCCAAGTTAGTAGTGACGAAACCACCAGTGCTGCAAAACTAAGTAAAATAAAGTAGTCGTTTAAAACAGTCTTTCTTTCAAGTCACGCAAATGAGTGCCATTTTTAAATTGGATAAGACCAATATGTTTATTTCGCTTTGAAATTTCTAAGTTTCCCTTAACTAGCTCAGTTCAGTATCAACTGCGCCTCTATGAAGTACGATGATAACCAGACCAAAGGCTAGAAAAACAGATTTTATCCTGTCAGGCGATAACGTGTTTTACTGTTGCATAAACAGCAGTTATTCACTTGTCGAACCAACTTCATTAATTGTATGCGTCACCACCTCGGGCGTTTTTTCCAGCATTACAAAGTATGCTGTGCTTACGTAAATCGCTTTGCAGGTCTTTGGCCTTTACCGTGATCACGATCTTGAAGCATTGCGTCGGAAACTTTCGCGCACTTCGTGACTGATCCCAGTCGCTTCTGGTACAGTCAAGCGGTCAGCATGATATGGGCAGGAGTGGAGGTTGTTTAGTTGTCTTTAGAATGCAAAAAAAATCAATATTATGCAATGTAAAAAATGTATTTTCGTTATAAGTTTATTCTTACTTGGTTCCACATTAAAACTAAACAATGCCTGCAACAGTTTTAGAAATATTTGTGCCAATTTTTAGACGCACATCTAGCCATTCCTTAGAGGTAATATTATTATTTCAATCCAGTACTAGTGAACAAACGTTTGCGATGAGTTTTCGTCATTAGAGAGAATAAGCATCCTATTTGGAATTTGACTGGTTTGTAAAGAGTGAAGCTTTGTATGCGTGACGGAACAGGTTTGTAAAGCGACCATCGAAGTGCTTGCTTGCTGTATAAATAAACCGTACAAGCACGCAGTTCACTGGGCTTGCCATAAATTACGATTCCGAGAGAGCAGACTACGAAGGTAATCCAATGTCGAATGGCAGGTTCTGCTCTGGGTTACAGTTCATCAAAGAAGCTGTGAGTTATAGTTAATCACAGAGGGAGTTTTTTTCAGCTGGTCCGGCGCTTGTGACATTTCGGTGCGCCGTAATAGACTGCGCGGAAAAAATTAGATGACCCGTCTTGTTACCGTCGTGCGAGACGAAATCAAGGAAATGCTTTATAGCTGAGTCAGAAAGTCGCCTTTGAACACAGCTAAATTTGGTTTGACTCAATTTCCTTACGAGCGTCAAAGCGACTGGATGTTGAAAGTCTTTAAGAAAACAAATTTGTTTGGGACAGTTTTACATGTGAGGTTCACCTTCTCTATCGTATCACTTTGATGATAACAGTTGTGAGAATTTACAGGTTGTGGTGAGCTTTTCTGTACTGCAGCCGAGTATAACTTGGACCAAATTGCATGTTTTGCGAGAGGAGATCTGCGTAGCTTCCAAGAAGTTATTTTTGTTTTCTTCTATGTCTTGTGGATTAAGTTAATCTCAGTATTGGGCTAGGCTGCTCAACCAATGCACATAATGTCAAAACATATCGGTCTCCATGAAACTGACGGAATGAATAAAGTTTCAGCTTGAGTGTTAACTGTAGTTGTTTGCAGCAGATTGGCATCATCGCGGGAAGGTTACCACCCAAGTGTTCAACGCCTGAGTGTAGCTTAGATTAGATCGAAACAATTAAAATGTTTATTTTTGTCGCAACAGAATGGCGGCAAGGCAGCATCAAAACAAGAAAGTATCTAAACAAAACAGAAAAGAACAAAAACAATGAAATGCCATGAGGAACCACAAAGAAGTAAAAGGTTCTAAAATGGAGTGGCGTCATGTTCTGAAAGCGGAGAAGTCGTGGTCACGAATGCATGTCATATATGCTGATTGTTGACGGTGAAAATTGCCAAGGGCGATTTTATTCCACTGACTTACTCAGTAATGTCATGTACTTTCGTTTCGTCCTTCGTCTGCAAGTACTCAAATTAGCTTGCTGTCAGTTGGTTTGGACCCCATAAGCAGCAAATTAAAGCTAACATAATTTTGTTTCCATTTTTTGAACAGTATTACTATCGTGAACTTCTTATTTTCCATCTGCATCAGAGGATCCCAGACACTTTGCATTCTATAATGATGATAAAGCTGGTTTCTGTATGTACAAGGCTTGTTTGAGTGTCGAAAAATTCCAAAATACTATTCATGCAAGCTTTACTTCACACCAAAACTTTGATATGAGTGGTTGGGAGTATTCTTATTCCACCAGAAAGTATGTAGGCTAGCTTATCACAGCAGTGTTACAATACCGATTATTTCATTTTTCCCAACGTACATCACGAACTTTTTGTTTAGCACTTCATCAAATAATTCAAGTAAGTACTCTCCATAATTGGGGGTCAGCAAGGAAACGATCAGCAAATTATTAAAATAGGAAGTCGATTACACGTAAAATTGCGTATCCTCGGACCTCAGTCCTAAAATTTGCAAGCAAAGCTTACCGATGAAACGTTGAAAGGCTGAAGTAAGAGCAGAGTAAACAACAGGCTCAAGACTAAAATGAATAAATTAACTAACTTCGTTACGTTGCTATGATTTCTGAGCTTGTGTTTTGATTTATTCATTTTAGTCTTGAGTCTGTGTGCTTTCTCTGCTGCTACTTTAGCCTTTCGACGTTTCACCCGTAAGCTTTGCTTGCAAATTTCAGGACTGAGGATGCGTAATTTCACGTGAAATCTATTTTCTATTAATAATTTGCTGATCGTTTCCTTGCTTACCCCCATTATGAAGAGCACTTACTTGAATATACTGTAGATATGTGCAAGTTTGAACCATCGCAAAAAGATGAAAGTACAGCCCAGACGGATGATTCCTCGAAAGCTTAGAGAAAACTTAAAGATTTTAACTTTCATCAGACAAGTTTCAAAAATTTTAAAAGGTGTTCTGGCAGCAGGTTTCTTGCACGTGGTTTAATCTGGCACTACAAACCAAGAAATCGTGATCGAGGGTTGAAACATAAAATATAAGAAAGATATTATACACAATATATACAAACATGAAAAAACAAAAAGTCTGCCATATTATCAAAATGCTGAAGGCTGTGAGAATGTGAAGGTTGCAGGTTGCGATGAAATTCAACCTGAATTAGAAGCTGTAGGATCAACCGTTTGCTCTTCACGGGCTATTTGGTACTGCTTGCATCTTCTCAGCGGGTCTTCAACATGTACTTTATCGGTTCTCTGCCGCATGCTATCAAACGGGAAGTACAATCAGCAGTGAAAAGACCGAAATACTATGTCTCTCCTCAAACCCTTGCCATTGCGCGCTGCAAGTGAGGAGTACTAGAAAACAGCAGGTCGGGTCGGAGTGTTCAATTACCTTATGGTGGCAATTAAAAGTTCTAGGTTTTCTGTAGTTTTTCCAGGAATCAGTCGACTGGGCTCTGCTTTCATCTTTTTGCGATGATTCAAACTTACACATATCTGTACTCAACTAACTTCACTCCATAGGTGAAATAAGCATGAAATCAATCGCAAATTTTTAAATAGGAAATCAAGTTCACGTATCACTACGCATCGTCAGTCCTTACATCTGCAAGCAATGCTAACAGGTGAAACGTTGAAAGGTTAAAACAAGGGCAGAGAAAGCAAACAACCTCAAGACTGCAGTGAATAAATCACACAACACCGACTGTGACAATTAAAACTCGAAATTACGTGTTTCTCAAATAAATGCATTCGCCGAAGCTTCAAAACTTACTTCAAAAGTAACACGAACTGAATAAATCCCCAACACAAGCTGCGATGATTAACACTATAGAATACGTCGTTCTCAGATAAATGCATCTAAATTTCGCTTCTTCTGACAAGGCGACGCGTCCAATGAAAGCTTCAAACAACACGCCGTATGATTCAGAATTTCTGCAGAATGCGTAAACGAAACTTGCACATGTAGCGATGGCAACCAGGGGCGGTTCCAGAGGGGGGCGATCGCGATTGGGGCGATCCCCTAAAACTTGCGAAAGTATCTTTTTTCACAATGAATTCGTAAAATTCGGAACACACCATTCGCGATATAAGGACATTTTGTCGTCCATTGTTTGTCACAGCAGTGTTGTGCGCCAACCTTCATAATGAGTCTGTTATGAACGGGTCTGTTATGAACGTGGTCTGTTTCGAGTGGTCTGTTATGAACAGGTCTCTTCTGAACGGACACCAGTTTGCGCATGTCATGTTTTGGTTCAGCGGGAGGGTTTAATTTTACTCATTCCAAACTAAAACCTTACCTCTGAACCAAAACTATCAAACCTCGCATCGTCTGCAACAATTGCTTTTCCTTCAAGCTTGTGGTCTGAGATTCAGAGTGGGATTCAACCTAAACATCTCGGCAAACTTCTCTCATATGCTGCACCTCCGAGTCTCCCACTGAGGTGTACTCATTGATATATATCTACACAGTTCGAATATGAAGCTGTGGTTTACAGAATTTTTCTCTCTACATGCACAGTAAGCATGGGCGCAATCTATCTCCCAACCATTGATGGTATCTGCAAATTCTTGTTTGTTTAGGTTTTCAGGGCGTACCCAATTGCTTTGATGGACACTGTTGAGAGTCAAGAGGGCGCTCTTATCTCCATGGCTCCTTTAACCTGCTGTTGTGTCTGTGCTTTCAGTTTCTAAAGTATTTTATCGCAGCATCGGCGAAATGTTGTTTCCTTGGGTTGCCTTAATTTGCTTTTGATGGCTTTGGTATGATGATTGTTCATGGTGTAGTAGTCAAATTCTTGATTGTAAATTTGTTCTGTAAGCTTTGCAGCGATCTGAGTGGACTTCGCATATTTATTGATTGCAGTTACTCGAGGATTTGGCAGATCTAGCCCACTATGCCAGAGAGGGACTGCAAGCAGTTTCCTTTCATCATCGCTCACCGGACGGTCTACAGGAGTAGAAATGAGTTAATTTTTGATTACGTGTTCTAGTGGTTTGAATAACTCACTCATGTTCCATCTCGTCTAGAACATATCCCTCCGGTGAAGGCTGAGTATGCCGTTTCAGGATCGTCAGCTGCATAAGTGGAGAGTAGCTTGAGGTTCTGCACCATTTATGTGAGTCAGTCCCAATTACTGCTCCAAGCTGGGCGGTCATCTTGGTCTGTGATTTTTATACCCATGCCTTTGAAAATGTTTTATGCAGCATTTTGTATTGGTCCACGTTTGTGACAATTAGGATACTTTTTGAAGGTTTGGGGCAGTGTCCAAAGTATGGACCCTTGTCGTGCAAGTAGTCCCACCATTTTAAGGCATTTTAATGGGCCAACTGCAGAGCTATCGTCAGCAAAACCTGCTTATTTCACATTGTCATTTGCGGTGTACTTGCTGAGTTCATGTATCAGCGGTTGTGCCGAAAGGTATGAAAATAGAAAATACTAATACACAAGATTGGTGAAATCCTTTGTTCGACTGCTTAATCAGGGTGATCATGCACATAAATGGTGCTGGCATTTATTGACTTTTCCTATTCAACAACACCGGTGGGAACGGTTTTGTTCGTGCTACTTGCACTTTACAATGTAGATATTCGCAGTTTCTTATCCATACCAACAACACCTTTTATACATTTTTACTGCGTATTTACTAACACTTCTAAGTTACACAGGATCATAGATTTCAGTGAACGCTTGGCCGAGTTAAAGTTTTTCATATTTTGCTTGAAAACGTTTTGTAACAATGGCGTTTATACGAAGATTGGGAAGCCAGACCTCGTATCTGCATTTTCCTGAAGAACTCGTCGATTCAACGTCGAGCGGTGTATCGGATGACGACAGCTTGTACACACCAGCCGGGTTAGACCGAAACAACAACGACGAAGGAAACTACAGCCCTCTTATATTATCAAAATCTCCATCTCCCAAACAAATTCCTGGATCGCAAGATCTCACTCATTTCAAAATGAATGAAAGCAACACCTCGTTCGAGCAGTTTGTCACGCAGGACGGAAACGCGTACGACACGACCAAGTTTTACAAACACGTTCCTTCACCTCAAAGCAACGCACGCTTTCATGACAAGCAGTGCGACTACATGCCTTGGCACGAAGGGTCCGATGAATTTCACGGCAGCAAATCAAACACAGACGTGAGTTCTTGCGGCGAATCCTACAGGGAGGTTAACTCACCTTGCGACTCCAGCAACGACGAAAGCGAAGCGGAGGTGTCTGAAAATGAAAGTAGCAGATTGGCAAAAGGGTCTTCTGATAGATCAGACCTCAGTGTAAACAGCAACAACAACAACAATAAAAAGAAGAGCAGGCTGCCGCAAAACGGCACAGACAGCAGAACTGTAAATTTTCGCGTTCAAACTCAATTTGATCATCGCCGACGAATAAGAAAAGCTTCAAGAACAAATAGTTCCAGTGTGACCACCGGAAGAAAGCACGGTAACAGCAAAGTATACATCTCTTCCTTAAGAGCTACGTCCAATAGTTTCCTTGGGCGCCAACGGACCCCTCACTTACTTAAATACAACCAGAGACTTATAAATCCTGACGGATCTCCAAACATAAGAATAAAGGTAAAACAGCTGCAAGTGCACCTTTTGTCTATTGGATCGCCGTTTTACGATAAATCTACCAAAAATTATCTTTTTCCCACAGTTTCAGATTTGGCAGCAAACACATGTGATAAAACAATGCTCTTTTTGTTATATATTATTGTTATTCTCGTAGAAGAATTAGAACCTGTAAGATAACGACCACACGCTTTTGATAGTTATTGCGAATTTGACATGATGTATACCTTGTGTTCTTTTTTCAAGGATTATGGCAAATTGGAACTTTACGGAAGATATTTCAATGACATTTTCACAACACTGACGGATTCAAGCTGGTCTTGGGTGCTCTTCTTGACTGCAGCGGTTTACGTTGGGCATTGGGTGATATTTGGCTTGCTTTACTGGGCCTTTGCTTTCCTGAACGACGACTACGCCAAAATCTATGGAACAGGACAGTCCACACCATTGAGTCAAGTGTTTGGAAATGGTACTTTTGGTATGGAAGGGATACCGATTGAAGAAGAAGATCCTTGTGTGTTTCAAGTTTATGATTTTGTTTCTGCATTTCTTTTTTCGATGGAATCAGAAACAACTATAGGTGAGGTATTATAGTCGATTTAAGGGCGAAACAAGTTAATATCAAACAAATTGAGAAAACTTCACATTAGTTGCAGTTCATGTCCACTTCAGTAACACTGCTGTTCTTTATGGGAATTTTGGCAAACACAAATTTTCTGTCAACTTTGTAGAAGATTCTCAGCCTTTCCTTTGTGAAAAATCTTCCCTAAAATTTGCCTACTTTTAACTTGTGACACATTCTTTTCATGAAAACACTGGTAGGATGAGATGAACTTTACTAGCTTTGCGTTCTCGAAAAGTACCACATTCTAATTCAATAGCAGTGGATTGCACGTAAACATGAAAAGGCACGTTTCTTCAGCACAGTGAAGAATTGGAATTGTAAAGGTCGACACTACAAATCGCAAACAGAAACATAAGCTCACGTTTAAGAAACTTAAGATTACTTACGAGGATCTGACGTCAATCCGAGTTTTGAAATGCGATGAGTCACATCTTTAGCAGCACGTAAGACTTAAAACTTTATTTTAAAAGCTTCTATTTCTGTTTTGTTATTTTTTGTTTTTAAGGAAGTGTTCAAGATTTATTTTTAGAAATACACGAGCTTGAGTAAGTACCAAAACAAGTTCAAGAAAACTATTCACTGGAAATTCAAAATTAAAAAAAAATGTTTCAGTTCAATGCCAGTGATTGAGTTTCGAGAGATGTTTTCTGATTAATCGTCTCGAGAACTGTTTTTGTGAGTCTAAGTCTCAGCATCAAAGGTAGCCTACCAGGTGTCTTCTCGATGTCGGTCTGGAAACATGCAGGTTTCGGTCTTGCATCAATTGTTTAAAGACTTATAATGTTTTTTTCAACCCTAAAACATTTCACGAAACGTAACAGTTAAAGCACTGTTTTGAAAATCGGTTGTCCAAATGTAAAACTACTAGTAGTAGCCAAACGTGTTCAGTGTGGTGTTGGTCACCTAATGCAGGCAGGCAAGGGTGAACGTTTTCATTTTGCAAGAAAGCACAACAAAATACCTACAATTTTTATGATGGACTAGAGACGGAGGCAATTCTCCTGCCTTTGTTGCGAATCTAGACCACTTTTTTGACCCACTCTCTCTCGAAGTAAACATGCACTTACTTACAGCGCTGAACTTCACATCGTAGCATGTTCTGATTTTACTATTCAAATTATCGTATCCCACCGCTGACCTGCAAGTGGAGTTACATGTGTTTGGCTATTTGCTGATTTATATGCAAGCTGCCAGAGCACTTCAAAGAGTATTTTCTCTGAAGTATTGTCAAAATTCTTTTTCGTTAAAAGGATCTTGCCATCAAGTGGGGTTGCCAGATAGGCGGTATTTCACCGGCCTGGCCGGTATTTTAGTGCTAATTTAGCAGAGGCCAGCAAGAAGTCGGTATTGTGAAAATTAGTGCCTGAAGCCGGTATTTTGAAAATACATATCTTGCAGTAACTGCAAAAGAACTATCGCGGAATTTCTCAAATTATAATGATTCTAGTAGTTAATCGTGTCAGGACAGTTCCTTCAGCGAAGTTAGGCAAATTGTTTAAAGGCTTAAACAAAAGTCATTGTCTCTCCGTTTTCCTCTTCCTTTGTTTAGTCGTAGTTAGCATCTTCCATCCTCCTGAAAGTGATCTGTATGAGCATTTCTTTTGGCAATTAACCGTGTAACCGGCCTAGGTGGGGTTGTTGACTAATCTACTACCGTAGGCCATTGCAGGCTGAATGCAGGAGAATCATGGAAATGTACAGGCAACAATGGCATTGTAGACTAGAGCCTAGCGAAACTTGCACAATCGCGCGAGCTGCATTGAACAGACATGCTATTTCATCAGCGGACTGTCACTGGCTCAAGCATGGGCCAGCGAATCAACCTTCAGGTCATCTCTCAGCTAGTCTTACTGGTCCAGAAGGTAGAGAGAAATTTTTGAAGAGTTTCATGTGAGCTAGAAAATGTTTGCTGCAAAGTGAAGTGAACGTAGCACACAAGAAATTATTATTTGTGTTAGGGTGCTCATACAGGCAAAGTTACCGTAGAAAAGCAAATACTGCACTATCATATTGTACGGAAAGATTTTAACTTCAGAAACTGATATACAACATGTAAAATTGGGATTTTACTTAGTGCATTGTCTGATTAGAATTTGAGAAAACGCCTCCGTTCACAATACTGCAGTTATCTTTTTTTATTTAAAGTAGGTTATTTCCTAATGCTTAGAATAGGGCTATAGACTATATGCTCACAAAGCCTATATTTATGCACTGGTTGAAACATTTTCAAACCAATCATTGTGGAAGCTTCATGAAATTGCAAACAGAATAACATGAAAAATAAATGCATGTCGAAACGTGTTTTTTTCAAAAAATGCTATTCGAGAATCCCGTGCTATTAAATATGCGCATACGAATGCAGCCTAGATAGGCTTGCCGGATCACTTGGAATTTTTTCAAGAAGATTTTGTTTTTCAAGAGATACGGTGGACTACTTTCATGGGTGTCCACAGAGGGGGCAAAACATGTTTTTGCCCCACCCTTGGAAATTGGGTCGAAGAACCAAAAATGTTAGAATATCTGAAGTCAGCATCTCGATTCTGATTAATCGATTTAATTCTCCTATGACATCCCAGCAAAGTTTTTAAAAATTTCTGCCAGTACTTTATCCTCATGGTTATCTGAATTTTTTAATAAATGTATGGCAAAAGGTGAATTTCCCAATCTTCTAAAAATTGCACAAATTCCTAAAATATTA
>JGI24022J15233_10001871_pt1 | contig 18685 bp, 10 predicted proteins | sample Ectturendosymbi2_FD_15233 | JGI IMG/M metagenome (IMG submission 15233) | reverse complement strand
CACCCTGTCCCATTCCGACACCCATGCTCAGAAGTAACAACAGTTTTCCTGCTTCCTGCCCCGAATTTCGGCCACTTGGAATTCGTCAAAAAGTCTCTCTGCTTAAACTGTCATACACAAGAAACGCGCATGATGTGATACATGTCTGCGACAGAAAACATGCTTACGATGTGATAAATGCGTATGAAAAAACAAATGTGTACGACATATGTAAATATGCACAATGTAATAAGTCCGTGGATAAAATTAAATGTGTACGATGTACTTAAATGTGTAAGATGTAATTAAATGCGTACTGTACAATAAGTACGCTCGATATGCTGATATACAAACATGCAACACTTCACAAAAAGATTTCGTCGGGGTTTATTTCGTTGAAGTAGTATGTAATTAGTTTGGCAAGGGAACCAACGGGAATAAAACTTAACAACTTACAGCTTACATATCGATTTACTGATATGAAGGCCCGTTACCAGGGGGGCGCAGGGTGGGCGAAGCCCCCCAAACTTTTTCGCCCCCCCTGGAAAAATATGTTGGACTTATTTTGAAAGTATTGAACATGAAAAATATGTTGGACTATGTTGGACTTACTTTGAAAGTATTGGAAAAAATATGTTGGACTTACTTTGAAAGTATTGGACATAGATGAGCAAATTTGGGTCACTCTCAAGAAACTCTTCGCCCCCCCCTGGTATCCCAAGCTGGTTACGGGCCAGCTGATATGGCGTGGAATAGCATCCAAAAGCTGCAAGTTCAGAATCGTGTCAAGGAGAATTGGATTTTTAAGCTTGGTGGAAGTGTTCCACGGAAACGACATATCGAACAAGCTCGGTGGCGAGTGAAACATCTGTTTTTAAGAGCTTGGGGTGTGCTAGGGGTGTTAATGTTAAAGTCGCAAATAGATCTTGTTCTACGAAGATAGACAAGTCAACGTAGAGTAGTGCTTCTCAACCTCCGGGTGGTGACATAAAAGTGGGTTGCTTCGGCATAGTACAGGCAAGTACTCTACATTCAGCAAAACTTGCCTGGACACATTCAGTTATATCGAACTCATTTAATTAAGTCGCACTACACGAAGCACATTTATCGCATTGAAGGCCGATTTATGCATCTTCTCTGTGGCGGCCTGGAGATGGCGCCACATGCAAATACAGTGATCACCGGTACATGGCGCCCGTAAGCAACAAGAAGTCTGTGGCAGTCACCACAAGCGAATGATCGAATTTCATTATCTCTATATAAATAGTGCAACCTAGTATCAGCAATGTGAGCACGGTGTGATCTCCGGGATTGCCCATGGGACATATTTATCTGTCCCATCACATAGCAATTTATGTCTGTCCCATCCCACGGGATTCCCATTATAACATTAATATGGAATACAATTCAACTAAAATTATTAAATTTATGGACGTTTAGGTTTAGTATCTACTAAATAGGACTACATGTACAAAGAGACATGCAAAACGACGAAATTTATTGACTTTAAAATTCAGAAGTGTAGTCTAAGTATGACAATTCAGTATAAAAACTAAGGCTAGCTCTGACGTAATGAAGTTGCTATGACATGGCTACTGTCTCATGGGAAATACAAATGTGTGCTGTCCCATCCCATGGGATTCCCATAGGAATGACACTGCTATGGACAAGCTTGGTGGTCTCTATTGCTGCTGGTTGCATTCCTGTTAGTTCATTGCAAGGGCGTACGCAAGGGGGAATTGGGGTTAACCCCTCACCTTGAGCTTGATATTTTACAAAAACTTTATTACCTGCGCAAAGGAGAATAATTATTGTCGCATACTTTTTGCTTTTTAGTTTGTCGACTTAATGCAAATACCACGGAATGAATTTGCATGCATATTTCAAGGAACATTGTAAATGGGCCAAAAAGTAATAATTAAGTTTTGGTGGGAATCTGGGTTGTCGTCTGCATCCAGAAACCATCTCACCAATTTTTCAGACCTTTTGTCCACTACGCATGTTTTACAGATTGTGTTCCGCGGTAGTTCACTGTATCCGAAACAACTGTCTCTATTTTGTCCGCTATGGCTGATCAGCGCAAGCCCTGACCGCATTGGCTACGTACCGATTTCTGTAGCGTGATAGAACTGTTGCACGAGCTCAAAAACAGCCGTTAATATACTGTAGAAGCATTCAGGCACTTGATAATGTTTCAGCAGGGAAAAAGGAAAACAAAGTTTGCTGGACTTCTATACATAACAAAAAATCGAAAGTTTTTTTACGTACTTTATGCGCATTCTCAATTCTTGTGTAGTTTAGCAAGATTCAATCTTGCAAACCGGGGTGTGCGCCAACCAGTCCAGCCGCACACTTTCTATGCTTGACTGCTTGTATTCGACAAGACATTAGCGCAACCTGATTTTGCGGTTGTTTCTGACCTAGTGATGAGTGTGTTTTAACCCCTGTTTTAACGTGCAGCCAAATGTTTTTGCAGTTAGGAACTGCTATGTCGTAGCGTCGATTTTATTTTCCTTCGATATCCTAACTCGGAGCGCTGATAGTTTGCATTCAGTGCAATGACACATAAAATAAGGGGAGTGCGTGTAGAAGAATAGGCGTATTATGTCAACAAACTTCGCCAATACGTTGGTTTGGAAACATGAATATGACTTCAAATTGTGACGTCACAAACAGCACACACCAAATACATATGAACCCCATAAGCCACTGAATGAAACCCCCCTATGAAAATATTCTGCGTAGGCCAGTGGTTCATTGTCTCGATTTAAGATCTTTGTGCTTGGCTCAGTCGTTCAAGGAGATGCAGATCCTGTAACATCCCTTAAACTTTGCAAATATTAATGCAGATTTGTTACGTCGGACGCATATATTCCAAATTTCACAGATATGATAAGAGATTCTTTAAATCTGTCAGACACCGCGGAAAATGGGCAAAAATTGGTAATTTTTCTCTTACGGCGCCGTACGGTTGTTCCCGGCCCAGAAGTTGTGAAACACCACGACAATAAAAGCAACTTCTAGGTCAGTGGTTCTCAACCAGGGTTCGATCTAACCCCCAGGGTTCGACGGAGCCGTTTCAGGGGTTCGACGAAGGTCATCCGAAACATGTAACCCATTTTTACTTTTTGTTATATTGGGCAAAAATAAGGTCTCAAAAAAGCTTGGAAAACTGCGTAAGGGTTCGGCGTGTTTGTAAAGATTAAGAACCACTGTTTCAGGTGAACAGTCTAGCTTTAGCACAAACTCGAATCATGATGAGAAAAATTCATTCAGGCTTGTAGGCCCTATCGTGATCATGTCCACAGCCGCAAGAACTATCTTGCTTTCGGCTTATACGCTAGTGGTAGGGATGCATGTTGAGCCTCCGCTGGGAACATACGCCCAACACAGATGAACTCATGCGACTAATCCAGTCAAACGATGGTTGTAAAGATTTTTAAGTAGTTCTGTGGGTATACGGTGCTTTCAAACAGTTCGGTAAACTTTTAGCACAATCATCCGTAAGAATCCAGTACCAGAATACTGGGTTGTAGATGCTCTTTCGCCTTGCCTAGCAGATCAATGCAAGCCCAAATGATGACATTGCTGTTCAAACCGAGCAACAACGCCACACAAGGAGCATCCAAATTGCGTTTGGCAGTTTACGCACACAAGCCAGTAAAACTCTTAAAAGATTTCGAGGCTCAATGCACTGACCCGAACAAATGTCATTTACGAATTCTGATTGCAAAGCGACTCATCTCGGGTTCTTTTCCAGTTGTTTAGAATGGATTGCAGGAGTTTTAAAAAGTAAGCCAGCTGTCAACCCCGGATTAGGGGAATGCGCTTTTACGAAGCAATACGAACGCTCTCAACAATACGAGTTTAATTAACGGACAATTGCGCTCGCTGTGATGAAAGATTATTCTCATGTTCACAATAATGCCAACGGGTGGGTAAGATATTACGAAGAAAGCTTTCCTTTCAAATGATCCATCAAAGCCAAACCATGAATCAAGCATCGCTGTTGCCGCAGGCAGGGTATAATTTCAGCATTACTTTATCCGAAAACTCACGCTTACAAAAAAAACAAAAAAGCTACTGCTGTACATATGTAGAAAGCCATACCTTGCGGGTAATCAACAAGAAGTTCACGGAAATCATGTTTATTCAAGACAAACATATCACAGTTCGTTTTACATCTCACGGAATTCGTGCGCGGAAGATCAAAGGCAAGGTTTATTTGACCAAACAACTTTCCTGAATGCATTCTAATTAAAATGCGATCTTCGTCAGCCTTATCCAATACCTAGAAACACATCGAACCACAATGTTGCATTGATGTCCAACACAATTTATTTCTAAATTCAGTTTGTCGTATGCATTGGCACATTATTTCCATTAGGATCTTTTGGCCTAGAAATGGAAACTAGAACACTTTAAAGCGATTACCTCAACCGACCCATTTTGTATGAAGCACATGTTACTGTCCATCGAGCCTGATCGCTGTACATACTGGTTTTCCAGGAATACTGCTGGATGCGCCGCTAACGCTAAGTTGCGAAGGAAAGCGTCATCCATTCCTCTCAGCAAATCAACCTACAAAATGAGCAAAAGATGTTCGAGGCCTGGTTTCACTGCACTCTGCTGACTCATAGTTGCTTACGCGCTGTTGCAGATAAGGAGTTGTCAAACTGTAGCCCGCGGACCGGATCTGGCTTTGATACCAAATTCTAGTTCAGCACTTCCAGCTAAATTTCCTTGATAAAATGTACTGACCAAGAGACGTGATGAAAATATAAGATACTGTGCATGTGACACAATAATGATTTATATTTTGCATGAAATGTCTGTTACCCAGTTCAGTTCAGTTTCGTTTATACTGTTTTGTACTACTTTCGGAGTGTCACAAATGTTCTGTGGGCGTCCATAAACGCTTGCTTACGCCCTGGGTCACGCGGCTGCTTTCGCAGTGAATGCTGCACTGGATGGCAAGTCAATGCCAGATAGTGTTATCCTTGCGTTTTAGTGGTTCTCTGATTTATTTATATTTTCTCTTACAGCTGTTAAACTTTGTGCTTTCATGAAATATCCGCAGTGCAGGCCTCGGATGATTTCTGTTGCATTTCGATTTTTTTTTCAAAAGGAAAAGATTTATTCGTAACTCATTTACCATTCATTCCATCTTCTCAGTTCAGAAGCTCATATCTATATCACATAAAAAATTAACGGCTTTCAGTGTTTTGCAAAAATTTGCCAACTTTCGGTAAGAGGAAGTTTTGCTTTTTTTCACTCAGGTTACTTAAATGAAAACTGCTGAGAGATTTACCGCGAGCGTATAATATCTAAGCCTAAGTCATAATTCCATTTGTCGCGTAGAACACACGGGACCGTGCAAAGAAGCTTGCTGCTGAAGCAACAGCAAATCATTGGAATGAACGGTAAAATCCAATTGTTGCTTTAAATTGAATCTGAAGGGGCAGCTTCCAGTAGTTCGCATCATCAGAAACTTTCTAATCATTTGACTTACTCGGTCAATCATTCTCGTGCGAAAAGACTCCTCCGCAAATTTTGCTCGCAATGGATGAGGCATGTAGTCCAGCACGCCGGTTAAGTAAATATTATCACCTTCCCATCGGTGCCACAAGTAGTCGTAGTACCGCAGGCTGACATCTTTAACGTTGTCCGTTACTCCCATTCTTACCTGTTGAATGGTGTTTCGAAGGAAGAAAACGTGTGTATAGATAACATAATTTAGTGGCACTAGATCATCTTGACCGAAATAAGATCTAACGGCGCTTTCACTGTTGATTTGGTGACGCTTGAAAACAAAACGAAGATAACGCAAAGGTGTCTTGCAATTTTTTTAAGCAGACTACGATGGAGCAGAGAAATCTATGAAAAATGTTGAATGCATAAATTTTTGTCAACCGGATCGATTAAATTGTAAATAGACTTTTGCAACAATAAAAAGAAACGGACGCGCAGAACAGCAACAACATTTCTTTCACTGTAATTGCAGGCCGTCGATGAAGGCTTCTTTATCTTCGCTATCCAGTCCTATGTGGATCTACCTTAGACGTGACAGATCTTTAAATTTACGATATACTTGCATCTGTACCTGTGACAGAATGAGCCATTTAACCAAATAAATCCATCTCCATGCGACTGAATAGGCCAATCAGCTAACGACCATTTCATTGCAGCAGAACTTACGCAGAAAAAAATTCGAAAATATTCAAAAATGTTTTTGTCACCTGTCAGTTTGTCCATGCAATCAATTTTTTGAAATTTTTGTATATTACGGTTTTCTTTGATTGGTAGGACCTTCATCAACAGCTATTTCGGAAGCGAAACTATCATTAGTTTCTTTTCAATAACCCTAATCATTCAAGAACACTCGGCCTTAAAATCGTGACACTAGTATACAACAAGTAAAAGTATCCATCTAAAAGCGACCACCAATTTATCAAACTTTCACAGCGCCGTTTTCTATGCTGGAAGGAAGGGAGGGATGAGCTGCCATCGTCCACTATCAGCATTGCTCCCTTTCTCATGTTGGAAGCAAAAACTGACCAACGTCGAATTAACTTTGGATAGTCTACACTCACCACTTCTTTTTTAAAAGCTTTGTATCTGTGAGAAAAGTTAGACCTTCTGGCATCAGTGTTTGTCAACATAGATGTAATTCCTCCCAAAGTCAGGCCATACACCGTCATCATTCCTATTACAAAAAGCATAATTGATAAAATAGAAAGCACCGCTTGACAGGTTTATTATAATCGTCGCAGATTCTAAAATCAGCTTACACAATTAAAGGAGAAACGTTTCTGTGTACGTATAAACCAGTTATGTCCAACCCAAATGGCTTACTGAGCAAAAAATTTGTCACTATTTTAACCAGGGCCGCACACTGAATGACATATTCAGTGAGGGCAGCACATTGAATTACTTACTTTGATCTTGGCTAACTAAATTTAGCTTAAACTAATATACTGAAAGCGTTCGAATCCTAACTGCAATGGTAACAGACGTGATAAGGTGGCACTGAAGACCACCTTCATAAAAAATGTCAAATTCAAGATTATCAAAATAAGGACAGGTTGCCAGTATGTAGGATAGTTTTACTACAGCGAAAACCTAATCTGGGCCGCACACAACCTTCGCCTGGGCCGCATGCGGTCTGAGGGCCGTGGGCTGGACATAGCTATAACCAAACCCCTCGAGGTAGACGATGGTGTGTGTATTATTGCAAAGGTTAGGTATATGCGTCTGCGTACTAACCATTATCGACGGCACTTGCAGTGGCGGTGCCAAAATCGTCGTCTCGACATTTCTGCGTCTTGTGTTTCATAAGCAATACATAAATCATCAAAAAATCCAGGTGTTTGTGCATTTAAGTAAGTAAATTAACTCAGCCGTCAACAGTTATCTTCCAACTGCGGTGAAATTTTCAAACAATACAGAAAACAACAAATACCTAGCTTTTTCTCAGGACAGCACCCAGGGATTGGTTCATATAGTTGGAAGAGCTTTTAAAGCGTAAATCAATATTTTGCTTTCAAAGTCTATAAAATAATGTCACAGTTGACAGCAGATTAAAAGAAAATGTTTTGTTTAAAGATCTTCAGTGTTGTCTGCGCGTAGGCAGAAAAACTGCCCAAAACTGAAACATTCAACATAGAACTGCACCCAATAGTACGTATGGGGAAGCGTCTCGTTATCTGTTCCATCAGTAACTAACAAATTCAAGCTGGGCACAAACGAAAGTGTAGCTGCTATCGCATCTAGTAAACTGACTTTTAGGAAAATAACGATGTTAACATTTGTAAGGGATATACAGAACTTAATATATTTTACGTTATTTCTTTAGCATGGCACATACCAATTAACATCGCTACCATTGAGTATGTTTTTTCTGCAAGTGTGTGTGCATGCACATCTCCATATCCTGTTGTAGTTGCTGTTGAAGTTCCCCAGTACAAGCTAGTTACGAATGGATTTCGAAGAAAGCTGGTTTCATATACGATCTCATCGTGGTAAATTTTGAATATATCCAAATTGTCTTCGATCTCTGCATCAGAAAACAACCCGAACAGTTATACATGGCACGCTTTAATTGCCAGCAGTCCTGCATGCAGGTAAACTACTTTTATTTTTGTGGAACACGCTGCATATTCTTAGCATGGTAAATAAATTGTGGGGCGCAGTGAGAGCTATTTAGGCGCTTGTCACGAGTCATTCCAGCTGTATGCAACCAAAATTGCCCATTGTTTCGCTGTTTTTGCGTCCACGTTTTTGTCTGTAGTCTCCTACCCGTTTATAATTTTGCAGTTTATAGAGCGTACTGGCGTGAGTCTCAATAATAATTGTTTGGTAGCTTCGAGAGCGAAGGCATGACGCACTTGCTTGGTACTGTATTTGTCAACCCCAAAAGGTTTTGAACAATGCATTAACTTTCTGCAAATTGCAAAGAATATGGATGTCATTAAATCACATGTGGTACTTCAAATTTGCAATAGCTCTCACGTACCTACACTGCACCTTGGCGTGTTACCTTGATAAATTTAACTGTACGTCTGTTATAAAATGTCCATGATACCTGGTTATACGCTAAAGTTTTATTTTAAAAAGTTAATGATTTTGTTTTTACGTACACAGTTCAAAGAAATAATCCAACCAAACGGAGTTTCTTGATTTGTAACCTGTCAAATTAGTTTGGCAATTGTTTGATGTTCAAGTTTCAAATAATGCAATAAAAACACTGTACCATGAAAGGATGAGCATCTATCGACAGCTGTTAAAAAATGCTACAGTTACCAAGCAGTTTGTGCGGCAATATACTTTAGTTAAAAATAACCAGACGACCAATCCCACCATAAAACTTCTGGTTCAGTCATTGAACGAATAAGTAAACATTAAAAAGGACAACTGACTCGTACATTCAACAAATTTTGTTCTAACCGCAAATACATACCTCAAGAAAACACAACAGAGCATTTTTGAAAGAATAAGAATGCCTTTAAATGCAAAAATACCCAACGTGTAATTGGTCTGCAGTGCAAATGGTTGTCATATGAGTGTAGGTCCAACCTCTTGCGTATATATGCGTGATAGCAACTTGTTATGGACAAACATTGTTTTCTTTTGGTGTATTTAAATTTCAGAATATTCATGCAGATAATCTCTGCGAAGATTAAGGACATAAGGTAGTTTTGCAAGCAGGGTGGGGAGGCAACTAAGACATAGAGCCCCAATGCAAAACGCAACCGGAAGATATCATCAAAACGTGACTGAAAACATTGTTTGCATCAGAGAATAATAAAAAGTTCAGGATCACCGAGCAGCCCTAGTTGCAAGGTTCATTTTGTTTATTATTTTTGTTTTTTTTCTTCCGAAATAAATAAAGAAGAGTTTAGTTTATACCAAAGCTGGAAGATGGCTCCATTCTTACAAGAATCGAACATCCGATCAAAGGGGAAGTTTGGAAAAAGACATTGTTTAAAATTTTTGATACGGTTTACAACAACGCAATATGACTCGAGTGAAATTCTTTAAAGATTTACAGTAATGCTTACCTCGAGGTATAAAAGTTATCCAACTTCCATTGGAACACAAAGAAGAGGAAAATCCAACCTTTTCGTCGTATGAAGAGCAGGCGAGCGTATACCAACCGCATGAAGTATAATAGACTATCATTAAAGTGAGTACTATGTACTTCGCCGTCCGATAAATTACAGTATTTGATCCAGGTTCGGATTCTTTTGTTGCTAAAATATTTAACAGAGAAAAATCCTGAAACAATGTTTTGAAGGCTGCAAGTAAGCAACTGTTTTAAAGAACAGAAAAATTGAACACTATCAACATTTACCAGGCAGTGAAGAATATTTTCGCACCTAATCATCTCAGCAAAAGTTTTTTCTTTGAGTGCTATATAGAATTGGCGACTGTTCTGTGATAGGCAGCATATTCTTCCAAAAATTTTTTCCTTCCGATCTCGTTCTCCAGTAAGAAATGAAGTAGTTACTCACTAAAAGATTACATGGAGAAAATTTTTCCCTACCAAAAAGCATTTGCTTCCCATTTTCCCCCATTTGAAATCGTCTGGTAACACTCCACTGCGTATCACCCATGCTGGTATTCGGAGAGCAACCATTCGAAAAATGCTGTAGGCCTGATCTGTGTGTTAAAAACGGATGAAGTGCAAAAAATTGACTGCCACTTATAATCAACATACTTTTTGGCCACAGGCAACCTACTGGGTTTTCGAAATCATAGCTAAGTTTGCATAGAGTGTAAAAAACTTTTTCTCCAATGTTTTTGACAATCGAACGCCCGTCATATTTCACAACTTGTAGTGTGCTGCCGTCTTATGTTGGTTTGTTGCAAATTGGTTGCATTTACCAATTAAAAGCCATGATTTATATTTTAAAACGACAAGAAAGTGTCGGTGTAAAAAATCTTGGCGACTTTTTCTCGACCTTTTTTCGTTAGGATTTTCAGCCTGGTTTGTGTCGAATATTTTTTTAAATATAACCTATAAACTATACCAAAAGGAAAACAGATGAGCATTTCAAAACCACTCAATTTCTCAAGGTGATAATAAAAAAATGATAACTATTAGATGCTTTTGGCAGTTACGATTTCATTTTCCTTCCCATCCTTCCTCATTTCGTATGCTGTCTCGTTATTTGTATTCAATACCATTAATTATGTTCATCTTTATAAACATAAACCGTTTTTTTGCTCTTCCCCTATTTTTTTTGTCAAAAATTACACGAAGTATTGTGCTCAATACCGGCGAATTATTCATTTAAGATGAAATCGTTTAGCCTGGAGATTGAATAAGTAATAGTATGAGTACGGCAGTGACAAAAAGACGCTTAAATTTTGCAATATATTTTGCTTATCCCTTTTTCAACTTCCCCCAAACTCTAAATCTCAGCCCTCAACTAGTTACGAACCATGTAATGTAAAAAGGAGCAAAATAATTTACACACTGTTGAAGTAAAAATAACTAACCCTTATAAATTATCAAATATGAAAGAAAATCAAACATGATGGTGTAGGAGGGACACTTATTTTGTACATACGTTGTTTAATTGGTAAACTAGCGTTTTTTAATCTTTTTTTAACCACGGAGCGCTTTGATTATTACCCTCGTAATATACAAAAGATTCAAACTGGTGACAGCGGATAATTGCTTCTATAACAAATTTCTTGCGGAACAACTGACGGTCTTCCGCAGAATATCGGTTGAAAATCACGGAACTAGACAATCGTCTCTGCAAAAGCACCTTGCCAGTGTAAAAGGTTATATTTAAGCGCTTTCTTTAGTTTGTAGTAAGGTTGGGTACATGTGCGTGAAAATAACTGTGCATAATACCTACCACGTTTGCAAGCACTCTGCTTGACTGTCGTTGCCTTCCTTACTATGAACTGGTGCACAAACTGTTAAAATACCTCGATTGTAGTGATAATAAAAAGCTAAAACTTCAATTTTTCTTATTTCACTTGACTAAATCTTCAAATGCATTATGACTGCTTGACGTACTTATTATTATGCAACCGTACTTAGTATGAAAACTAGCTGATGCCCGTACTCAGTATGAAAACTAGATCACTTGATGTGATTTTAAACTCGCTTTCCAGGCACGCCGGAGAACGGGTGCATGGCGGGGCATTGCCCCCTGCCAGTGTTCCCTCTAAGGTGCGCAACTGCGCAATTGCATAGTGTCACCAGACAATTTGCGCAGTGAAATCTCATTCTCGCACACTTACATTCCAAATTTTATGTCGTTTAAAAATCGCATAGCCCTTTCACCGCAGGGCACGCTTCAGTAGTTGTGATTGCACATGGTTACGCATGGTTGCGTAATTGCGTGCGCACTAAAACAAACATTTGCTCAGTGCAAAATTTTCTTAGAGAGAACACTGCCCCCTGCCCTTTTGAAATGGGGGCAACGGGGGCGGATGTGCCTGTTTTCACAACAGTATCATACAGGTAGTTTCATGGTTTGTCAAAATCATCTTAAAACAAATTTATTGCAGCTATTTGCGCAGTCAGAAGTTTCAGAATGTTTTTCTATATTTTCTGTTATTGTTTTTGAGGTCAACATTATTGCTGAAAAGAAACTTTCATAATTGGGTAACGATTTTTTGTTTTTTATAAGTTTCTACTGCCCTCGACTCTTACTTCCCCACCTACCCTACTGCTGTTCCGGCGTTCTTGGCGTTTTCAAGGTAGACTCTATTAGGAAAAATAATAGCTGGTTTTACGCAGTTTAGCCGCGTGTTTTTTGCTCTTTATGTCTTATTTTTTGAAATGAAGGTATATCGCAATCTTCACTGCAAGTGTGAAATATTCACATGACATGCTAAGTACAGGAAAGTTTTAACGAAACCATAAACCAAGTTCCAACTTACCAAAGTAGTAAAGAATGAAATGCAAGCGAACGCATTTCAGTAAAGACTCCAATCCAAAGTAAGCTTCCTGGCCCAAGAATATGAACGCAAAGAGTGAATACATCTGAGGCGTGTAAGACAATATATCCAAAAAGAAAATGAGACTATATTGGTATTTTTGCCTAACTTTAAGAAGGTTTCTTTCCTCGAATCCGTCGACAATATAGCTTGTGCGTGATCGCAGAAGCAAAATCAAGGTGTACATTACATCCACTACAAAAGAAAAATCGTACAGGCTTCGGACTTGGCTAAAAAAATATGTATAAGGAATTGTAAAAAGAGATGCAATAAGAATGACAGTGCAACAGGCATGCAGTCTCCAAAGCCATGGATTGTACCACGAGAAAGTTTGGCCGCAGAAAGAAGCATTTGGAATATCACGCTTGATTACGAACTTGGTGTCTTCGGCAGCTTGCAGATCACTCCGTTTGTTCTGCAACTTCTGTGGTGCTTTTGTACTAACTGATAATTTTGTATTTTGTTTACAACTAGTTTGACTCAGTGTTGATTTTCTACCCGGGTCACGTCTGAGGTCTTCAGTTTCGGATTTACTTTCCGTGGTTTGTGATTGATCTATGTCATTGCTTTGATCAGTAGTTCCCCTCAGTGAACTGTTCGAAGAATTCATCGCACATATATGTGGGTTGTTTTGTTCTGAGTCTTTCTGTTCTGAGTTTTGTTCTGAGACAGAACCTTTATCTGCTTCTCCATTTTTATCATCGATAAGCGAAAGTGCTTTGCAGTTTAGCCCTTGAAGACTACCTGAAGCTTTTTTGGAGTCGTCCATCGATTTGTTGGATCCACGTTCATCACTCTCAAACTTTTCTGCAGAACTACCGTTTCGCTTGCTGTCTAGGCTCACTCTTATCACATTAATGTCAATGGGAAACGAAGAGCTACTGGAGGCTCCTGAGCTATCCGTGGTCTGGGTGTTTTTTCGCTTCAAGTTGTGCTTACCAGTGCTAGCATTATCTGAAAAAATGGATAACTTGCCATTGACATCACTTTGCTTTGTAACGTCAGTGGTTTTTCTTCTCATTTTGTTGAGACTGATTCTCACTTTGTCAAACAAGGAATTTCTTTTAACGCTGTGGGTGTCAACATCATTCGTAGTTTTCCTTCTGCGCTGGCTGCTGGGTCCTACATCATCATCATCATCATTATTAGTCATATACCCAGATTTTTTTGACAAACGTACCATCTCGCCCTTAAGTCTTTCTCTTTACATATGTAACCTAAAAAATATAGCACAAAAATTTGCTGACGAAATATACCAACTTTCTCCAATAAGATATTTTCACGCTTGCACCGATCTTGCCGTTATGCCATCACTTGGACTCTGCTGTTGTGCAAATGATTTTAGAGTTGGAATCAACTGAACAAGTTCAAGCTTTTCACGAGGTCCTCCAGAAGCAATCGTTAGCCAACGCTCAGGTGTTCATTAATCCCATGTCAGAGAGAGCTGACTTCACAGAACAGCTTATGATATTCCGTCATTATTACAACATAAAGCTAAGGAATTCCTATCTGATGTATGAGCAGCAGTGTTGCCATTTTAATCTTTTTAAAACCAAGTCTGATTTATTTTGCAATCGTTCGGTTTATTTTTTCGATTTGGTTTATAGTTTATTTTCTGGTTTGTTTTTAGTGTTTTTCAAAATGTTTTACGCCAGGTATCAGCTGTGTTCCCTGTAATAATATGTCTGGTTTTGGCGGTTTATGGAAAATCCAAGCAAGCTTTTGGACAGTCTTTTCATTTTTGCAAGTCTGTTCCAACATACCGTTGTTCCAACAAGAACACGTGCTCTACAATCCTTGACATGTCATATAGTTGATTTTTTGCATGCAAGCCCTTATTTAGGTCATGAAACTGAAACTTCGATAAAAGACATGGTTCGTTCTGAGTCAGACGAGGAATCCATGAGAAATCCATACGATGTCTCAATTTCACTTCGTGCCTATTCAAGCAAGTACAGGGTACCAAATCATTCAAATATAATGAAGGAAATGACATTGATGTCTGCTTTAATTGCTTCATGAAAACAATTGTAGGACCATTAATTTTGTTTTTGGATGAATTTGGGATAGAAAGTGAAGTCGTTAGGAAAACTGAATACCAGTGGAAGCATTTAATAATTGTCCGTTGGCAAAATGTTACTGACACAGTAGCATGTTATACTGAAGTATGTTTGTATGAAGATGCCATCGGAGAAAATCCATACAAAAAACTGGCTGGTTTTCCTCAACACCTATTAAGTAGTCCAGTGTGGTCCAACTACAGGCCCGCCACAGCATTTTCAATGGCACGTGGAAGCATTCAGGAAAAATCTTCAAATCTGAAATTTCTTGAAAAGCGTGTGAGATTACATTTGTCTCACTGAATTTTTTGCGCTGGAGAAAGAGAATTTGCACAGGAACAATACTTTTCTGTATACCATTTTGTTTTATTTATTTATTTTGATATCAAATTACAAGGTACGGCCCGCAGCTAACCCTGCGCTGGGGCACCTGTCTGGATAGCCACTATGTTCATTCTGTGTTTTTTCGGCTCCCCGGCGTTCGTTGTGTTGAAGAGTACATCAGGCGCAGTGAAATCATCATCGCTAAATAAACCTATCTATCCGCTAAACGCGGCCTACTCAAAGTGGCCCTCAAGCCAAATCAATTGCCCATTCCTGCAATAGGTAATTTTAGTTAGAACCAACATAATATCTTGTAGTAAAAATGTTCAATTCTAACGGTGTTAGAGCCTGCAGAGAGCTTGTGGAAATTAGTCAGCAAAGACAGATTTCCCAAACGGAAAAATTTCGCACTAAAAATACATTCAACGTTTGGAAACACATAGATAGGTGTGTGAGAATACATTTTCTACGATGAAGCAAGTCAAATTTCAAAACAGAAATGGAATGGCAGACGAAACAGTGGGCTATGTTCTCCGACTTGCATCACTAACACTGGTTTTGACAAAGGAACGACAGTGTCAGAGAAACCTCGACCACAGGCATCCCGCTGATAGAGATTTGTAATAAACTGCTATTTGCTATTGTGTAATAATTTCAATGACACACTCACTTATCTTCCCTTTTTGGTTTTAAATGTTGTAAATCTGTTGTTTCATACATCGTTTTATTGGAAGTGGCTCGCAAGTCGTCACGTTTTTGCAAAATGGCCCGTAGGTCAAAAATAGTTGGACCACGCTGATGTAGCCTATACCACACTCTAATGCAGAAATGGAACAAGTATTCATTCAACCAGATAAACGTTGTAAAATTAAAATTGAGAAACAGAATAAGTGCAGAACTGGTAAATGCAATTTTGAATATCAGGAGTGGATTAAAAAGAGAATATAGAGCATGTCATGATTATGACTGAGATTCCAGAAGGTGTGACAATGTGAAGTTTTATTGACACTGGTTTGGTATGCAATGAAAACAACACTGCTGAAAGTTGTGTTAATGTAGATTAATGTGACTCTTTTTGTAGAATAAGATTCCAATTTGCATACATTCGTCATTATATTTTTTTTTCTGTGTTTATTTCTGCTTCTGTTTGGTTTATTCTGGTCTTTTTTTTCAGACTCATCTAGTTTATTTTAATGAAACCAAGGTGGCAACACCGATGAGCAGTCTCCAAAGCTAGTCGTAGTTTTATTGCCATTTGCCAACTTCCCCATAAGCTATAGCAGTGTAGACTCACGGAACTGTGATGGGTCCATGGCGGACAGGTTTGTTTGCGAAAACACTGCCCAGAATTCTACGCCCAGTGACAAATAAGCAGGGTTGTCCATGGGACATATTAAGCTGTCCCATTCCCATCCCATAGCAATTTATGCCTGTCCCACCTCATCCCATCCCACGGGACGTTTCCCATGGGATTCCCATAGGAATGACACTCTCATGGACAAGCCTGCAAATAAGGCACCACTGACTTACTACTAATCGGAGAAGCAATAAAATAAGACGTGGATTTAGACAGCTTGATCGAGAAGGATGACAAACGACAGGATAACTACCCGATAAAAGCTGCGCTGATTATAGTGAATTTGTAGAGATGAATGGATTTAGGTTTTTCAAATCCAAGTACAATCCATCAATTTTATTTCAAAATCCAATCCAAATACGATAAACTGGCAGTTTCAAAATCCAAATCCTGTTTAAATCCAAAAATCTATAACTGTTTTTAGGCTATATGTACTGCAGTGCAACTCAAACATTCAAAAACAAAAAATAGGTTGAAAAGTATTTCAAGTTAACTTATGTCGTACTATTGGCTCACAACATCATAATAATTGACACTTCAACAACTTCAAGGTAATCACTATTAGCAACAATGCAATGGCGTAGCGAGGCTAAGTGCCGCCCGGGACCGACGATAAAAGTGCCGCCCTTTTCACCTCTAAAATTTGCTTACAAGAATTTAAAATGGAAGAAGATCATGTTCTGCGCTCATTTGAAGATATAAAGATTAATGAAGCATCTTGAAGATCACAATTAAACACTCATAAATTGAAATGAGTCTTGTTTTTCATTGTCAATTATGAGTCTTGCTTTTTTCTGCATGTCGCCACCTTCCTCATTATTTTTCCTAATTTTTCTTTGTTTACTAATGCAGATGTGGACACAACATGTTTCTTCAAGTGTTCTTCCCTGTTGGTTTTTAGTCTCCGGTAAGCCCACCGCTTGACTTTTTGATAGTTTACTCCTTTCAGGGGATGAAACGAAAAAATTAAGGGATTGTTGGGGGCATACCTACTTTGCAGATGTAAACATTTATTAATGTTAATATTTCGTGTAGTATCCTTGTCTATAAATATATAATCCATATAGTAGAAAAAAAATATAGATATATATACTCCATATAGTGGGCTATTAATATTAATTTCATAATATGATCTCACTGATGTGAAAAGGACGTTTCATAGTTCACTTCACGTTTCAGTGGTGGTTTAATTCTCTTAGAATAAAAAGGCTTAAAACGTTAACTGTTAATATATAAAAGGCTTAAAACGTTAACTGTGTCGGCACTTCCGCGAGGCCCTCTCTAGGTGCGGGACACATTTTGATAAAATAGGTCAAATAAGCTTAAAACTGGCTCTGGGGAGAAATGCTGACTTTCAGCCATCATCGTGACCTGCATGCTTGGTCTAGCTGCTGCGCTTTTTCAAGGGTGCAGTTGCGTGGGAAAGGCCCACACCTTTTTGTACTACATTAAACCATGGCTGCGATCTCACAGATGTGATAGTGAGAAGCAGATTCGCACTGCTAGTCAAAAGTATACAGTGAAACGGGAAGATCCAGTGTGGAAATTCGTGCAGGCGAATGCTCACTTTATTCGAATTATTTGGTGCAGTCTTCCTTTTTATTCCGTTCCCACACACTTTTTAGCACTACACCCCCAACCCCGGGTTTTTTCTAATTACATGTGCACAGTGTTATTCCATGCCTTCGTTCGATACCAACAGAACCATCGTTGAAAGGTCTTAAATAGGGAGGCTTTACGTTTGTGCAGGGGGGTCTTGATATTCAAAAATTTGACAAAAAATCCACTGGTTTATAGTGTTTCATAGTTCAATTTGGGGGCTTGGAAACTTTTTGGTGGGGGCTAAGCTCACCAAAGCCCCTGTGGCGACGGACGTGGTTACCAACAGACACCTATTTCAAAAACTGTATTGCCAAACCGTGCCAAATTCATCGAAGTGGGAGCAACATCTTTTCTAAGCTTTTCTTGTTGAAATGACTTTTTCTATGATGGCTAATGTTAGTATGCCGTTGAACAAAGGGGACTTCTATGAAACTCACACTGCCTATCGGTTGTCTCTGATTCATTCTGCTATACTTGCAGTTCAAACTTACTATCTGAGCTCTAAGTTAGCAACGCAGACATATCAACTGCGCTACCCGCTTCAAGAACGTCATTTTCCCACACCATTACATCATGCGGTAAACCAGCAATTCTATTGAAACTGAGCAATGTTGCCTTTGCAGAGTTCTTCACTTCAACCGCCAATATTTAGTGTTGATGTCGCCACCTAATGACCAAGCTACAGCTTATCGCACTTATTGAAGACATCACACTGAACATTAAAAAAGAGTATGAGATGTGTCAAGTAATGTCTTTTTGTAATTTTCGTGACGGCAAGCCAAAGCCTGAACTACGATTCTTGCCGGGGCGGTTGAGGTGAGCACTCTTCCCAAAGAGCGCTACGGTGATTCACTCAGCGGCCGTGGATCGAACACTCAAGTCTCCGACTGAGAGGCGG
>JGI24022J15233_10001870_pt1 | contig 18685 bp, 15 predicted proteins | sample Ectturendosymbi2_FD_15233 | JGI IMG/M metagenome (IMG submission 15233) | reverse complement strand
CAGTGCAATGACACATGAAATAAGGGGAGTGGATGTAGAAAAATATGCATTATTATGTCAACAAACTTCGCCAAAACGTTGGTTTGGAAACGTGGAAATGATGTCAAATTGTGACGTCACAAGCAGCGCAAACCAAATACAAATGACCACCATATGATCCTTGCCCAAACCCACCCCATGAAAATTTTCGTACGCCACTGGTAGGCTATACCTGTTTATGGGTGCTGTATATGGCTTGTAACAGACCACAGGATTCGTATGGCATGTGACAATCCATATGGTTGATGTCGCGTGTAACGCAACATACGGTACTCTTCATATTGTTATTCTAAAAGTGCTAACTGCGTGTGTTACTAATCAGTGCTAACAGTTCTTTTTAAGTTGCCACTGTATCTCTTCAACAACCTCTGTGCTAAGTGCCAAGTGGTGTTTACGTTACACTTGGGCAAATTAAGTTACCATTCGAAAATCAAAGTGTTTCGTCATTTCATAATGTTCTTGTAAACATGCCATGCCTTGCCTATATTTTCAAACTGTGAGATTTTGAAGAGACACACAACTGGTTTCTACCTAGCTGTGAATCTTATCTTGCTGCCTATGCATTCAAGTGTTAGCTTATTTAGTATTTTTGTTATGTTTTATGGCCACAATCCCTGTGCTTTTTATGAAGTGGCCATTCGTTTAAAAGTATGTGTCTTGCTATTGCAGGGGTGGCTAACCAGCCAGAGACCAAGAGCCACATTTCTTACTGTGTTACAGCAAAGAGCCATATCATATACGTTGTCGCACATGAAGAACATAACTCCATCTCTTTCTCACCCACACACATATCTGTTTAGCTAGATTTATTACAAATGTCGCACACCACCAACAAGACCATGACAGAACTTTACAAGGCATTTATTGTTATGCATGTTATTTAGTGGAACTTCTGGTATGTAATTACGTAAGAGCCGCATGGAATTAAGCAAAGAGCCGCATGTGGCTCGCGAGCCGCAGGTTAGTCGCCTCAATGCTATTGTATTCAGAGTCAGCACACAATGAAAATGAACTTGTATTTGAATGCATTTTGATTTGTTGCAGTAAACTGCAAGCTCTGCCTTTGACGTGTTCAAAATTTGAGTGATATTGCTAAAGCAACTGTTGATTTTTCAGGTGCTTTTATTTACCATAAATCTTTTGAAAAAGAAAAAAATGATGGCATTTTTCTGTCATAACTGACAAATTCTAAAAATAGTTTTGAATCAACTGCTTTTTGTGGAGGCGCTGTGAGTGCACAAGATGTGCTTTTATGTGAATTTGAGTTGTGAGGAGGCAAATTGTTGAATAAACTTGGCTTTGTCAAGTGAAAGGTTTGGCTCTTTTTTGGCCCAATTTTCGAACACATTTGCTTAAAATTGGGTGAACGTCGAAATCACACTTTATGTCTTGCTTTCGACGATTTCGCACTTTACGGTGCTGACCAGCTGTAGTTCATAATTCAAATATTTCGTCACAGATCGTTTATTTGTGCCTTAATCGATATGCAAGACAACTGGTGCTATGCAGAATTCATTTCAAAATGGCGAAGAGAGAGGGGCGGATCCAGCCAGTAAGTCTAGGGGGGCGATTTCAGTAATATTTTTTCAGTAATATTTTGCAGTGAAGTCTCATTACGAGTTCACTACTGTAAGAGACATAAAATATACTTCACAACACTGTTGTGACAAAACAATGGACGGCAAAATGGCCTTATAACGCGAATGCTGTTTCCCGCATTGTACAAAATCATGGTGAAAAAGGTTACTTTCGCAGGCTTTTGGAGGGGGCGATCGTCCCAATCACCCCCCTGGATCCGCCCCTGCCAAGAGACGTGCAGACGTAACCTTAACAAACTTGAAATTTTAGAAAATGACCTAGCACTGCCAAACAACATTCAGTTAACGTGCTCCGTCGAACAACTCAACACCTCTCATGCCTGCCTACGAAATATCCTGTGCAACGAAACAGCTCTTTGAGGCAAGGACCGGGAAGTGAAGGGTTTAGCAACTTTTAAGGATAGTACAGTTGACCATGCTCATTTATGTCCATGAGAGTGGCGAAAATTTATCCCCCGGTTAGGGGGAAGGGGGAACGATCCCCGGGCGCCGAAAGTCCCAACAACGTCACACGTACTGCCTTCAATACAGTACATTTGCTTCCGAAAAACCTCATTTGCGAACATGGGGGCGGCAAACTTGCTTCTTGCCCCTGGCGCCATATAATCTCGTTACGCCCCTGCTCCCCGGTTAATAGGTCCAGTTGCGCCCAAAATTGTCCGGCCCCGAGATGGGCTTAATAAGCGGGGACTACCGCATAATACTGACTTTTCCTGCTGTGATCTTTACGAGAAAATAAAATCAAACAAAGATTTCGTGAAGAAAGTATATAGCCTACAGAAAAACATGATTGGGAAAATGTGTAAATTTACAAATGTTTGAACATTGTCTGGTTTCTTAGTAAACTACATTATATTTTAGTTTTTCTTAGTGTCCTAACTATAGGAAGCCAATATAGCTATATACGCCAATAAGGTATATGAACCACATTTCTCTGATAAGGCTCGTTGTTCTGAAGCGTCCCGTTTTTCAAACACAAAAATATGGTATGCCTAATTATGAAGTATAATTCATGATTTTATTTTCGTAAAAGTTTATAGCGAAGTTAAGCGCACATCTTCTGTTTGAAACATTTATTTTCTTCATTGCTTATCTTTCGCAGAAATTCTGCCTATGTCTAATATTTCACTTGTCGAAAAGGGCGCATATTTAAGCTTTGCCATGGGCGCCATTTTGTGTAGATAACCAATGCTACAAAATTTTCAGCCAAACTATGCAAATATGTTGAAATCGTCACCTATGTTTAAGATTTGCCTCAAAGTTATGTTGACGGATACGGAAATTAGCCAGGTTTTTCTAAATCGAGCAACTGAACAAAAGTTGTTTTGACTACAACCAACGTGTTGCACTTTCATGTGGGGAACGCAAGTATTGATGCCGTTTGGTGAAAGGAAACAGGAGGTCACCTCTCCAACAGACTTGTCCTTCAGAGTTCGAAGGTGAATAATTTTCTTGAAAGCCATTGTCAATACAGCTCCGCGAGTCCGAATGGCGGTTCTGCAAACACAATGTTTGATTTAACCAAACAAGCGCGGTCAGCAAGCAAACAGGTTATTGCTTGCTTTGAGTAATTGCAGTCAAAATTTTGTAATTGTTGCAACACAACCTGGCAACGCTTACCTGTTGAACTCAAATTACTTGAACTTTCATGACTGTGGACTACTGGACATATAACTACATTGTAGTTTGAAGAAATCGTGTACCATTTTACTCTGACCCCGGGGTGCACAACCTGCGACGGTACAGCCGTATGTGGCTTTCGATAAAAACGTATAAGACCGTTCACATGTACGTCAAGATACAAGTTATGGCGGCCGTGCATTTTTAAAAACTCTTTGTCTAATGTATGAAGATACTTACCAGAAAAACGAACAAACAGATGTGTGGAAGCAGGCTAGGCTCAGTGTGTGGAAGCAGAACAGAAGCAATGCTAAAAATATCTTGAACTGGCTGGCGGCCGTAATTCATACAAATAAACGTAATGCGGCCGGCAATAGTGAAAAGGTTGTGCACCACGCCCTAATTAAAGCGTTATGAAAAAGTCAACAGAGCATTGGTGTGCAGTAAATCAAGTTGCTACCATGCAGAAACGCACCGTGATGTATTACCGGTGTGTCAAGGAGGTAAATACACATACAGTGGCACCAGCACGTTCATAGCCAGCCACTGAAATTTCCTCAAACCTATCACAGTAAATTTTGGTGCTAAGGCTGACGTGAAACAGACTTCATTTCCACTGACTTGCTTCTGTTTCCATTAGGAGGTGTAGTCCTCCGCTAAACGGGACCTTCTCAAAGTGGCCCTCGAGCCTAATTAATTGTCCACCCCTGCTGCAGGTGCATAAATAGAAGTTAAAAGACACACTCCAAACAATGCATTACATGTTGTTGATCTGCAGAATTTGCGAGCCTAGTAAATTCTGTACACTTTAAAAATTTTAGAAAGATAAAGCCACAGTAGGAACAATATCTGTCGAAAGGAATCCTTTCACAGATAAGAATCAAGCACTAAGATCTTCACGAGTATATATATGCAGGCACCATCAGCTCTTCTTCCAATAGAATCAGTAGCTACAATTATGCCAAGCAAATTATCAAGTGTGAAGTGCGGTGGCGATTCTAGAATTAAAAAATTGGGGGGCCCAATGCGGGGCCAACATAAATGTCTATCCTGTATGGTGATTTTCCGTTATTTTGAAGATGTATTGTTATGATTAACCTATCAAACCCAACATAGGTTTGTTAATATCGTTAAACATGAATTGACATTATTCACAAGAGACACCTCAACGCCACTATAGACACAATCGCACAGTTGTACCGCTATCGCTGTGTCGAATATTCTGTGGTAACCATGCAAATTCCACAACACTACACTCTACACATGTAAAAGGAAATATCGTTTTTCGTACTCAATTGTGCCGGCACCGCATGAACGAAAACAGTTGCACGAAAGTAAAAACAATTCACATGAAAGCGAAATGGTTCCAACCACGAATTCCTTCCTGACACAGAGACGAGTATAGGGTGTTCATACAAAATAAACCAGTTGCCAACAGATTGGTGTCCACTGACTAATCCGTTTTTGCGGTAGCTTACGGACACTTTGTGATTGTGGTGTAACCACAACAATGTTATACAACTACTATCACGTGTGTAGGCTAATACCCAACTGCAGCGTGGATAGGGTAAGGACTACTAAATCCACTATACAGTTATCAACAGCCATGTTTCGGCGCTAGTTGCACCTATGTAGCATAGCAACGCCGCAGGTAGGTATGTGTGCATTGGCGTTTAGGGCGTGGACCTGACAGCAAGATGTAACAGTATGCGGAAAACATGCTTTGCAGAATATTCCCAACAAAGTCGTTGATTTTACTATTCGCACTACCTGATCATTAAAAGCTTACTTTAAAATCTTGCGTTAATTTATGACTGTCTCGTTAGAAGCGAAACATACATTACCTCAAGTGAAACAAAAACGAGATTCACACAAATAGACAATGAGCAATATGATTCTCACACAAACCCCTGTACAGTTTACCTCCAGGGACGTCGGAACGGGGGTGCATGACGGGGGCACTCCCCCCTGCCTTTTCAAAGGGGAGGGGCAACGGGGTCACAGGTGCCCTAACGTAACAGTATCATAAGTAATTTCATGATTTATCAAGATCGACTTGAAACAAGTTTATTGCAGCTATTCGCGCACACATGCAATTCAGAATGGTTTTCCACAATTACTGTTATTATTTTTCAGGTCAACATTGCTGCTGAACATGTAAATGCGAAACGAATGACTATTACAGTGTACTTTTATACTGAACTCAAGGAAACCATTTTGTATTCGTGGTACGTCAAAACCATTGGCGTCCGCAGGGGCAAAGGGGGCATTTACTGCCCTGGAAATTGGGACTAAGAACCAAAATTTTCTAGAAAACCTGACGTCAGCAGCTTAATGTCCATTGACTGACTTTATTCTTGCAATGAGCTTATTTACCGGCATGACACTCACACTGTACAAGAGCCAGGTTCACAGTTCTGGTGTCATGCAGTGATGAGCTTGCAGTTCACTCATGTCCTGGGGTGTAGCGGGCTGGGAACGGTGTTCCCGCAACTTTTTGCGCTAGATTACATTAAATATAGCTGCGATCTCACAGATGTGTTAGCAACACGCAGATTCGCACTGCTAGGCAGAAGTCTACAGTGAAACATGAACATCAATTGTAGAAATTCTTGTAGATGAATGCTCACTTTATTCGAACTATTTGGTGCAGTCTTCCTTTTTACTTGGTGTGGCCCGTTCCCACGCCTCTTTTTTAGCACTACATCCCTGCTCATGTCCGCTCCTTTACCTGCTGAGGCAGGTTGCCAAACTTGCGAGAGGATTGTTCTAATGTTAGTCTTTATTGTGTAACAACAACATGGCAACAAACCTTCTAACGTTCACTTCAAGTTATGATAGTTGATGTGTTTTTCCGCATGTGACTGCTGAACGCAGACATCTTGGCGGATAATGCAGCGAGACGACTGCTGATAGGGTAAGCAGGGACGCCAGAGAACGCGGTGAATTGCCCGCCTGACCTTTCAAAAGAGGGCAACGGGCGGAGGTGTCTTTGTCATAACAGCATCTTCATAGTATACTAAGATCGAATTGAAACAAACTTTTCTAGTTTCTTTTATTATTTTTGTGGTCAAGATTGTTGTTGAATAGAAGCAAGCATAATTGGTGACGATTTTTTTTGTATAAGTTTCCATTACTCTCAACTTTTTTACTGCCCTACCGCTCTTCTGGCTTCCCTGTTTACGTCAGTATTTCATATCATCATAAACTCAGTGTAACATAATCCTTCGATTAATTACGTCGACTGTCAAATATTCATCAACGAAATCACCTAAATCTATTTTTTCAGCTCGTACCTTTTCGGTTGAGAGTAGATCAATGTCATTAAATCTTTCACTGGTCATGGAATTTTTGAGAAATGTTTTCACTAATTTCATTTTCAAAAAATTTATCTGGCACGAATCGTTGGTTATGGGAAGGGTTGCAGCTATTAGTAGCAACTTGTATGAACAACCAAAAGCAGTTTTGTAAGGAGCTATGAATGAAAGAAATTGTTCGAGAGATGTAGGCAGCTGCGACTTTTTTCACTTCTCTCCTTCATTCTAAGTGCATTCCACAAATCCAGCCTCAACTCTGCTGCAACTGTTGCATGCCTACTACGTTCGGCGAGCATGTTTCGTAAAAGTTCACAGCAGGCTCGGCGGGCATGCAACAAGTATCATGTAAACTGACTGCTTAACAAACATTATTTTTCAGTTTATGCCAAGAATTTACGCAGGCTTTTTAGTTGACGCGTGACTCGAAAATGCATGTCACCGCAGGTTGAACAATGCAGCTTTCAACGACTGCAGCTGGACGGTAATATCATTTGTGGAGTTTTATGTGTTGATAATTTGTAACGGAAATTATACATATTTTTGTTGCGCATTGTTGTGTTTTTATTTCATTTTATTTTCTTCCATCGCGTTTTAAGGAGTTAAACAACGCGTTGAGGCACGTGTTTTATTGATTATGCTGTAAGTTATACTTCTTTCTAATTATCGTCCTATCTTTGCCGGTTTAATTGTCCTTTCAGTAAAATGCAGTTAATGATATTTTCCAGGTTAGAGTATGATAGCTGACTAACGGCAGTTTGCAAATTTTGAAAACACTTTTGGATTAAATAAGGAACATTCACATTGACTTGAGTATAAACGTATGATTCTACAAATCAAAACTCACCTGTAGTTGATTCCCCACATCAGGGCAAACGTCAGCGATCTGCAAAACTCGGTGCACATCAATCCACAACAAAGGCCGATGCCGTAGCCAAGAGAAGGAAATGGAAGCGAAGCAAAATTAACTAGCCTGTCGACTAGCAAGGCCTGATGAAATTATACATAATCTTTCAGCCTTCGTTAAGTTACCAACTACTAGCTTCTGAAAACTTGGAATAGTGCCATCGTCTAATCAAAGGAGTTGGAGGAGATTCTAAGTCTTCCGTATAATTTGAGTATGTCGAATAAAATAAAATTACGTGGGTGTTCTCACAGTCTTTAAGCACCGCTCAAAGTAATGCCAAAATCAATGAGCAAGCTATTGTATTGCAATTTCTTAAGTAACGAAGCATTCAAATGTGGCAAGCAATGAAGTAAGCATAACGCATTCAAACTTGATTACACCTTCACTTTGACAAACCGAGTCAACAATCCAATGGAATATTATACACACAGCACAAAAAAGAAACGCATTTTCCGGCAAAACAATATTCTTGTGTAATTGAAAAAAGGTTTTATTACTTTTTAAAACAATGCTCACCGGGCCGATGACTGCAGCTGTTACTGAGAGCGATATTGCCACCGCTGAAGCTATCATTCGGGTCCGGATGTAGCGGAACACGGCTCGTTGGATGGACGGAACTCCATTATGCGTTTTTCGATCTTCCTCGTACAATCGGGTCAATCTGGAAGCGGTGGGCTCATCGTAATGTACCAGAAAATGGAGGATAACGTGACCCTATTGCCTAAAACCCTAGCGTGGCATATAGGTACTTCCAACGAACAGAGATTGAAGTATGCAGCTAAGGAATTTTTTCATTTTTCATCCCATCAAAAGACAATTTTTTGCAGCTTGTGGGGCGACACTGCCCTCTGGCGGTCTATGTGTCCGCCAAGCCAAAAAGCGCCGATGTTTGACTATCAGTTAAACCTGTTGTTAATAACCACTCCCTTTTCATTTCCTTAATCCCTTGTAACATGCCTAACAACATTTCACAACAAGCAAAACGAAATATCGTTGAACTTGCAGTATCTGAACACGAAGCTGTTTGCTTTGGACTGTCAGGACTAAACGTTTGGCCAGCTGTTTCTGATACAAACACTTTCTAAGTTTATGGTCAAATTGCACTTCTTCTGACAAAATTAGTGGGTTATTCGTCAAAATGCATGAATATTGTCAAAATGTGGGATGTGTAGACTGCGCAGTATTTCTGTTTTTTTTTAAGGAAAATGTTAGGTACCTGGTATGAACCTGCAGGGACCCGATTTCTCTGATTCCAGGGACTCGATTTTCTCTGAATCTAGGGAACCGATTTTCAATTCTAGGAACACGAATCGGGTCCCTAAACACCTTAAAAAAACCCTGGTTTTAATTATATCGTATCTTTGAAAGGATCTGTGTAACAAACTTTTTGAGGTTTGCATTAGATTTTGATACATACAACTCTTTGTTGAAACGCAGAAGTGTTTGTTTTATTTTACGTTCTCTAATTTCGCATAAAATGCAGGAATTTTATGAAAAACAGGTAGATGGTGATTCATTGGGACTAAAAATCTGCTGTAAGCGTATTGAGTGTAATAAAGTGAAAGAGAATTTGATGCTGAGTAATCTACACGTTAAACGTATCAGTTCGGGAATAACACTGGAATAAAACTATAGTATCAAAGCTGGAAAAACTTTTTTTCCCAGTATTTTACACTACCAGTCACCTCTCGGTTGTCGATTCTGCTCCATCATACTTAGACAAAGGTGGAAGGTCCTCGGTGGTTAGACTCTTACGAGCGCGAAGGATTGTGTCGGTGAGCCAAGAAAAAGTCATGAACGAAAAAAAGTTGGCATTGTCAACAGGCGCCGGTAGTTTGGTCCTGCAAACGCAACGTAGTTTTCCGTATTCATTTCATAGTTTCAAACGCTGTATATCGCGTTGATTCAGTAGTTTTCAAACACAGGACCACGGACCCCAAGCAGTCCACAAAGTGTTCTGTAGGGTCTGCGGAAACCGGTATGCTTGACGTTTATTTTTACATCGTGCAACACGTTTGCTGCACTGTGGCATATACGATCGTTCATCCTTCACTGGCCAGATATTTCATGTGACACAATGGTTTGTCGGGAAATTAGACAAGCTAAAAGTACGGTTGTTGTTAGTCGTAAGTTGATACGTTTTTTTTGTAGTCCAAAATTAAAGTTACAAACTGTTCATGGATCGAATAAAGTAGATGGCAGCACAAGCTTTTTTCTATTTAATTAAATATTTTATGTCAGTCGGAACCTGCGTAGAACTAACAGTTTGTCAATCAAGCTGAAGGTGGTATTTTATGTCGCTATGTTATGAAGTATTTGTCCATTATCCAATACGGCAACATTGTGCACACTTATTCCATTTGCTTTCATAAGCCTTAGGAAAGCCAGGATCTCTACTCTAGTCCACATCATCATGTTGTGAAAATAAACTGGATAACGCAACAATTACTTGACAGACTTGCCTGCAACTTGCTACAGCCGATAGCTCACTTGCAACAAGTGACATAAGTCGCTTTCGTTTACACACTGCTCATATGCAGGTTTTTGTAGATACGAGAAATAACTGTTGAACGTTAGGTGTTGTGCTCGATGACCATCCAATACAGGGAATATGGCTGCAGTTGTAATGGAGCTGTGACCAAACCATTTGAATAATCAAAAATACGCTGACAAAATATTGGGGATCGCATTTGTTTGGTGAAGAATGAAAGGAGTCCCCTGACAAAACTTTGAGAACTAATGAGCTAGTTCGTGCAAAGCTGTTGCATCTGTGTTCGACCCACACCAGCAAAGCTTACTCACAAGCAAAAACGAATAATCAGCTCTACGTCCGCCTATGGTTGCGCACATGAAAACGCTCATCAGGCGTTAACGTCTTATAACAAGTTTCTGCCATAAAAATGTTAAGCCTTTATCATGTTTCATCTTCCTACCTGGAAAATCTTAAAGGCTTAAAGGATTGTAGACTTCTCCAATATTTTGAATGCTTCGCATCTTCAGCGTATGGATCAGCCGTTTCAACTTTATTGCGGTGTTTGTCGTTTGGTTTGCTTAGAGGATTTTTCTTAAAATCTCCGAGTATCTCATTGTTAACGTTCTGTTTTTGATGAGAGTTCTTAGTTTCTGCCATAGTGTGCTTGACACGGCAAAAACGCAAACCTCACATGCCTGCAAAAATGAACTCAACAATTGCATGACAATATAAAAGTTGACTATGCTTCAAACGTGATTTTTAAATTTATTTCATTTACTTCTATGATTATCTGAAAATCAACCTGCTTATTGCACGATGTGCTTATAATGTTTCACAAGATATTCCGAAACCAGTTACACTCGAGGGAATATGGAATAGGGTTTAGTGCACAAAGGTCAACAGATAGCTGTGTTGTGTCTTATAAGCCTTTTTGCAAGATAACTAATCTCATTAATCCATAAAACACCTAAACCGTCTAAACCTCATCAATCCACATAATACGTAAAGTTGCTTTCACTCATTGATCCATATAGTGCCTAAGCTGCACATGTGGCTCAGGTGTACTCTTCGTTAAGGCCATACCAGTCCTGTGCGTGCCATGGGAGTGCCGACGTCGAGGGTGAAGCTGAGTAAAGAGCAGTTTGACGTAACATACAAATACTTTTATCTTAAGTCAATATCTGACTTGGAAGCGCTTTTGCTTGAACATGTCACATATGCTTCAACCAACTAGTTACGTTTGCATTTAAGAAGCAATGCCTGCTGTTGCAGAACTGACACATTCTCCGCTAAAGATTAGATATATTTACCTGATCTTAATTTCATAGAGAAAATTATCTTTGAAGCAATTTCAGCTGCTTTTTTTGCGAAATGACACTTTGCTTCGTTCAGTATGCAGTAAAATATTTTTTCGCTAGGGCGGCATAACCAGAGCGCGCTTTGATAATGCCCCTAAAACAACCTTCGTTGTATTTTATCATGGTGAAGGAGGTTTGCTGCACTAGCAACAGTAGGGCAATCAAGCTTCTCAAAATATATTTTTTCGCACTGACTCAGGCCCGTAGCCACAGGGGGGGCATTCTGCGCAAAGGGTAATGCCATCCCAAATTGTTTCGTTCCCCGTAATTTTGTTGTGTCCAGAAAATTTTTTATTAAAACATATAATAAAAACAAAAGTTTTCCCCCTTAAAATTTTTCCACCAAATCTTAAAACCTGGCTACGGGCCTGCACTGACTGCTGATGTGATGTTTTGGCTATCTTATTACTTGTTTCAAGATGATATATTCATGTTGATGGCTGGCAGGTCTTTCTTCTTTTCAGTTTCTCGTGTGTGTTTCAATTTGTACTAACGTTTGATTCATGTAGCTTTAGGATCTGCATCTGCTGTTTTTGCATATCTTTGCTTGCACGCAGGGTTGCCAGATGAAATTTCAATAAAAGCCAAACAATGCTAAAAAGAGGCCAGAAAAAGGCCAAACCGACTGTTTGAAGGTCAGAAAAAAAACAAACTTTATTTGCGGTATTGCCATTCCTTTGTCACAAAAACATCTAAGTTACAAGAATATCAAAAACATTTTCTTCGAAATTAGGATTAAGTCTTGCTTGGCATTGTACTGGACCACCGATCTTCTCTGACTTTCCATGTTTTGTGAAGTTGCACACTTTGGGCACAATGGTATCACAGTTTGCATACTGATCCATCGGTAGCTTTCTGCACGGAAGTCTCTCCCATTCACTCCTGCCTGTACTTACGATCAGAATCATAAAAGCCCTTCCACTTCGACTTAATTATCGCATTTCTGTCGCGGAGACGCAGACCTGTCTGCAAGCACTGAGTCTGTTTGTGCTTACAACACAATAGACACTACACAGTGCAGTGAGTGCACAAATGTCCAGTGATTACGCAAAAACTTAATTTCGATTCTAGCATCCCTCAAATATTACTAATATTGGAATTCGGGCGTCTGATATAGCATTTATTGCAAATATTTTGCAAGTGTGTTGCCGAAAAAAATGGAATAGCAACATTTTACTTCATAAGAAGCTATTTCTACGTAAAAAAGGCTCAAAAAAGCCAAAGGCCAACTAAAATTTTTTAGGTCAACGAACTTGAAACGAGGCCGAATTTCTTAAATTTGGCCTAAAAAGACCAATATGGCAACCCTGCTTATAGGGTGTTGTGTAATGATGTAAGACGTCATGTGTGCGTGCCAATTATTAATTAAATGAAGGTAATTCAAATATGTGTCAGATTGCAGCTTGGCTGTTATGTAATTCTGAAGCTTGGTGAAGAGCAAGCATCCACTGTTTGCCGATGTACTTGCACCTAACCATCCTAAAACTTTTCACGTCAGTCACGGCACATGAAATTCTGTTAAAAGTGGATGCTGCCGACATTGGGAGGTATGCAGTGGTGGGATTCAAATTTTTATGAAGAGGTTCTCTTACTCCACGACTCACTAACAACATGTTCTCTCATTATCACAGTCTCCAGAAACCAACCATGCTGGTTGGCCCGATATAAGTGCAAAGGTTGATCTTTGTGTTGCCAACTGGTAGAGTTTAGCAAGAGAAATGTTTGATTTTAGTTATTTTCCGAAATTTTAGTCTTGTTTTTCACCATTGAAAGTTAGCAACAGGTCTATGAGAGGTTTGCCAAAATAGGTTATAAGTAAAAGGTGTTCATAGCGAAAAAATTAGAACCCCTGACTTAAGCCAACAACCTGTTCTCAGGATTAAGAAAATTCCAAGAACAGGTTCTTTCCAACCGATCTAATCCCATCACTGGAGTTATGGTCGGGGGAACTGGACCACCAGCTACTTTTATTTGGGTTCCGAGATACAGGTGATCCCCACTGTAAAGTATATAATCTTCAAAGTGTTGTTCAGTGCCTTATATTTTTGGTAGGCAAGCTTATTTTCATCTCAGTTTTGTTGTGTGGGTGTACCGTATATGCATCACTCCAGAGTTAACTGATGGCCTGGCACAAAATATATGCCACAAAATAATGAACTGCATGTTTGTAGTAAGGAAACTTGCAAAGGCAATGACACACTACGACATTCAAAAGAAGGTCTGACAATTTGTAAAAGTCCGAGCAAAGCACACACTAAAGCGAAAAACATTTTTCCTTTTCGGTTGACGTAGCCTTAGTTATACCTCTGATGCCTTTCATTACCAGCCGTATTTCCATTGGTTTCACCACTGGCGGCTTTTTTAGTAGAAAGAAATGAATCAAAAAGCGACCACAATGAAAGCCAGCCAGGAACAACAGTTATCTTCAATTCACCATGTGGTCTGCTCTGACAGGTGGACAGATGATAAATGTAAAATACATGTGAAATGATGCAAGCACTTTGGCGGCTAAACGGTAAGACAGTAAACTTGAATGAGGCTGCTGTTTTGCATATCGCGACGTCTATACGTGGTAAGTGACACTGAAACTCGTTTTGGGTTTCATACACCTCTTTACTAAACGTATTCGCGTTGTGGAGTTGTTAAATTTGCGCTTTGTAACTAGGCACACAATTACAGGTGACATGAAGGGACTCCGGCAAGTGGGAGCATGCCGGCCTCCCCTGCCCTTTCGAAAGGGGACCACGGGGGAAGAGATGCCTTTTCATAACAGTAATTTCATGTTATATCAAGATCGACTTGAAACAAATTTATTGCAGCTATTCGCGCAACCAGAAAATTCACAATGGTTTTCTATATTTTGTGTTATTATTTGCGAGGGCAGCACTGTTGCTGAACAGAAACACGAATAGTTAGCAACGAATTTTGGTTTTTAGTTTTCATTGCCCTCAACTCTTTTACTGCTCCCTTGTCCTACTGCTGTTCCGGCGTCCCTGGTGACATGGACTTGATTTTTCGACATTGTCCATATTCCTCTCAGTTTTCGTGAACTTTAGCATGGGCAAGCTTATGAAAATGATTAAGATTGTGTTTTTTTTAATTGACGACGCCTCGCATTCAACTTTTGCATACACTCAACTTGTTTGGTATATCAATATGCAGTAGCAAATTTTTATTCCCCCTTTCATACTGTAGTTGCAGCACAGCATAGGAAAACACGAAAACGACACTTTTGTCAAACAACTTAAGCGATGCAGTTATAGCAGTTTTCTCTGCATCTAGGAGCATGTGAACAATAATAGCTTTTCCTCCTGGCTGGTGAGCGCGTTGTCATAATGCACAGTTCTTCTCCTGAGCAACTTCCAGTCACTTCCGAGCTTCAGAAATAAGCCAGGCAGTGTACATTCGCTGATGATTGATGACTTGAACAAGAAAATCGCACTATACTGATTTGGGAAAAAGTGCTAGAATAGCTTCTTCTTCACAAGCCTCCTGGCTTCCAACACAACTTACCACACTCTTTCTCACCGACGAAAATTCACCGTTTTTGGCATGATAATATTCGCATGCGTATAGCTTGAGATGATAAGAGTTTACCAAAACGTTGATGGATGAATCTGAACTCTGTTTTGTTTGCCGACATTTCTCACTTCCCCTTTGAAGGCCTGGCAACTTTTGTCACAGCGGTGATTGTTCTGCTTTGCTCAATTCACACTACAATTGATCGCTACAACCAGAACCAGTGTTATAGATAATTTGTCGAGCGTAATGTCTGCTGTCACAAAGCTTTCATTGCGTTTGGCTTGAGTTAAGAACTTTTGAAGCAACAACACAAAATACATAGATTTGTTTGCATTTACGTTACATTAGGACTAAACGTTTGAAAGATTCCAATTAATTCAAAACACTGCGACCTTGCGCCACAAAATCGACCGCAAAGCACCTTGTAGGAACGCTGCTACGACTGCCTGTGCACTTCGCTCGGCTCAGTGCTCAGCTGTGACTAGAGCAGAACTTGCTAGGAGGATATATCACTGTACATGTTTTCTTTGGCTTTAACACTTGTAAAAGTCTCTTCACCTTTCCTTGTACGGCAGTTGTTAATGATTGTGACGAGATGTTTTACACAACACCGGAAGTATTGCTGTTGAGTGGTTACGAAAAATGCCAGCGGCCTTGTGCAAACAAAGAATTACTGTTGGACAAATGCGCTTGGCCTTTTTAGAACGAACGTGGTAAAATCACATCAGAGTTATCACTAATTCATATGGAATCACGTTGAAGTTTTAGAGTGAATTGGAGTCTTTCCATGTTTGCAAATAAAATAAGAGCCTCCATTTGATACAGGCCTATATATATACAATCCTTTGAGCCTTGATCCAAAAAAAAACTCCCTTCAAGCGCTTTGAAGTTGAATCTAACTTGCGGGAAACAATCTTCTGTGTCATAAAGCAATGCTTCCCACATTTTATTTACTTGTGTACCACTTTTTCGTTTCTTACAGAGTTCTAAGAACACCTTCATTAGGGTGCATCATAGGGTTGCCAGATGCATTTTGTAAAAATACAGGCCATTTCGATTTGTCAAAAGCGCTAGATCTAAGCTGTGTCGTAATTCGTAAACAGCACAGGGAAAACAGAGCGACAATCATTATTGTTAAGACACAATTAATAATGTGCCTGTATTTTGGATGGCTCATTACATTTCTGTGTGTGCGTGACGCGAAAATCGCACCAAGGATTGCATCAATAGCAGCAAATAAACTTCGCTGAAAGAACTGTCCTGACAAGATTCACTACCACAGTCATTATAATTTGTGAAATTTTCGAAGTTGCGGCAAATTTTTTGTTTTCAAAATATCGGCTTCAGGCACTGATTTTCAAAATACCGGCCTTTGCTAAGTTAGCAGTAAAATACCAGCCAGGCCGGTGAAATACCAGCCATTTGGCAACCGTAGTTCATCAGGAGCCCTCGACTTTTTTCAAACAACTTCTACCTTGTGTTAAAGTGTTGCATTTTGGTAAAAAAATGAGACCTCTAAAATTTTGTAGCAATTGGTTGATGTTTAGGGGTGCATCGGGACTCCCAAAATTTGACCCGGGGACAAAACTTGCAAATAATGGAATTTTGCCATAACTTAGTAACTACTTGGAGTAGGAACATGATTTTGGTGTCTAACCCTACTAAAATACATACCAGCTATCCATTAAAGCTATCATAAAAACCTAAAAGGTTAAGCAATTTCCATTTACAGTGATTTTTACTAAAATAAATCAAAAATATGCGTTTTTCACAAGAATGTTTAAAAGCTTGTCACGTATTCTTCTTCTTGGACAAGTCTTAAGCCGTGATGGTTTTGCCAGTGATGTGTTCGAATCATATTTGTCGAGTCACAAGCCCTTCCAGTCGGTAGTGCCCAATGTTGTTTCAGCACGTTTGTTATCAGGTTACTTAGATCTAAGTATACATTTGGTGAAAGAAGTTTTTTATCTTTTATTTTAGTTCTCTTCTTCACTATCAGTCAATTCACGCAACTCCAGCCTAATCCTGCTGCAACATATATAGCCTATCTCCTTCTATGTCACATGCCCCAACAAAAGACTGAAAGTAAAATATGACGCGACTGCCATGATCGTGATTGTAAGTACTTCATTAAACCACGATATATTGTACAAAGTGTTGTGTGCTGCGGGCCCCTCAGTGAAAAGCTGAGACTCAGCTCTAACTCAGTGTTACAGGTGGAACACTTAATCCTGAAAATCTAGCATAGCACCTGCCACGAGGCACAGTCAAAATAGAAAATTGACTCGAGTCACGCTATCACTGGGTACTGCTACTACTGTTTACGGTGAAATAAGCAAATATGTGTGAAATTTCGTGAGAAACAGATCAGTGTGCAAAATTGTAACAATAAGACAAGCAGTGTATGACCTCCAATGCCCGTGCTGAGAAAAGGCAATATAAAAAATTTATATAATCATCAACATGATACAATTGTCATTATTGCATTTCTTCTGTGTCACAATACACAGCAAAAAGACACAAAAATTCTAAATGTCTAGTGCGTTCACAAGACACAGCACAAAAAGTTCTAAATTCTCTTTCTCTTATGATGCAAGCTTGGATGTTTTCTAGTTTCGTTCCACCACTTGTACCAAATTCTGTTGTAAGAACTTGTAACGAAAATGCCATCAGGGTTTGCAACTTGACCAACGAGAAGAGTACAGAATACAAGTTTAAAACATTTTTGTGAAAAACAAAAAATTCTGATTTATTTTTGTGAAAATCACTGCAAATGGAAATTGCTTAACCTTTTAGGTCTTTCTGATAGCTTTAATGGATAGCCGGTATGTATTTTAGTCGGGTTAGACACCAAAATCATGTTCCTACTCCAAGTAGTTACTTAGTTATGGCAAAATTTCATTATTTGCAAGTTTCGCCCCCCGGGTCAAACTTTGGGAGTCCCGATGCACCCCTAAACATCAACCAATTGCGAAAAAATTTTAGAGGTCTCATTTTTTACCAAAATGCAATACTTTAACACAAGGTAGAAGTTGTTTGAAAAAAGTCGAGGGCTCCTGATGCACCCTAAACTTCATTTAAAAAAACTTCTAAACTCACATGTAAAAATGAAAAGCAATAACGTTCCTTTAGGCTGTTGCAACCTCTTGATTGGCGTTGCGTTGAATGTGCCACTGCCATTCACCACGAACTGGATGTGCGCGAAAAAACACCCATCTTCGTTGCGCGGCCAAGAAATAATGGAGTGATCGTGGCGTGTAATCTCTGATGATACGAGCAAGTGAACGATTGAACGTAAGGACTAGCATACGCGAAGAGTGATCATGGCATGTGATATCTATTGTTGCTTGCTGCCACGGTGCGAAGCTTTGCGCACATGCCGCTCGAGCTTTCAGATCGCAACAAGATGGTGCTGTGACCAAGATATGAAGGTTGTGCCAGGTGCAACCTTCACAAAACGAACGTGCGATCGGTGCGGTTCGTTGTAAAAAGGAGGAAATGTTGTTGCAAACTCTCGGCTGGCGTTGCGTTGAATGTGCGATTCATCGCGAAAGGGATATGCGCGAAGAATAACACCCATCTATATGTGGCGCGAACAATCAGTAATAGAGTGATCGTGGGGGTAATCTCTGATGATACGAGCATGTGAATGATTGAACGTAACGACTAGCATACGCGAAGAGTGATCATGGCGTGTTATCTCTACTGTTGCTTGCTACCACAGTGTGAAGCGTCTTGCACATGCCGCTGGGGCTTTCCGATCGCAACAAGGCCAACTGGATAGCATTGAAAAGGATAGCCTACAGCAGGCCTGCACAACTCAGAAAGCTCGAAGGGCCAAATTGGTCAACATA
>JGI24022J15233_10001869_pt1 | contig 18687 bp, 11 predicted proteins | sample Ectturendosymbi2_FD_15233 | JGI IMG/M metagenome (IMG submission 15233) | reverse complement strand
TGAAGATGTGTAACACACGAAACTAGTTTCCTTACGCAATAAATTGCGATCGATTCGCTTGGTGTGGGTCACTGTTGTGGCTTTACAAATAACGCTGGGAGGGGTCTTATATGTCCGGGTGTCTGTTGCCATAGAAAGTATGAAAACTACCTTGCAATAAACTTGTCAAGGATAGATCTTCAAATCCAATTAGAAAAAATGTTGGTTACTGAAACGAATCCAAGACAAGTAAAATCGTTTTCGGGATGTAATTTCCTTCGCTACGTCATTCACCAGGAATCTCTGTTTAAGCCTGTACTGCAACTCAATCACATCGTAAACCTGGTCGTAAAACACATTGACTGCAGACGAGTGTGGTGACATCAGCATCGTCAGTTCATCACATTTCCTGGAGGAAACCAAAGCAGATCAACATGACTTGCCTCCCCACCATCGTTTCCACTGGTCAAGTTTGGGCAAAGCCTTTAAACGAGTGTGTGAGTTCAAAAAAGGAAATCGGTGCATTTTTGGAGTTAATCGGTAAGTTCGATACATTTTCTGAACTTCACAGATTCCTCCACTGTTGAGTGCTGCATTGGCATTGTACACCAACAATGCAAAATTAATGTGTTGGGCACCACATGCTGGAATAAACATCTTAAGTTGATTAAACAACGTAATAATGTCTATGTCTAGCTGTGATCAAGATTTCATCATCAGAAGTTTTGGGCCATAACATGAAAAGCCTTTAAGATTTACTTGTAGATTTGCGAAGTGCTGTACAAACAAGAACTTCTGACAAAATTGAAGACGGCAAAGCTTGACATGGTCAGGAAACCATGGTTTTGAGCAAGATATCATAAAAGTACACAATGACTGTGTGTTATGTCAGCGGTTCCAAACGTTCAGTTAATCGTTGCTCTTTAAGTGTTTTTTGGGGGTTGCGTGCACACCAACATTATTGTCGTGTTTTAGCTGCTAAAATCAACTTGTTCTGTTGCCTAACTTCCTTTCCCTAGGATAGCTAAGAATATATTGCATTGCTTATCAAAATTTTAACTTACATCCCAATTTGTTATTTCAAATAACGGACTAACTAGAAGTTGGTTAACAGTTAATTATTTCAAAGAAAATACGTTTTATTTGAAGCTCTGAAACGGTTACTTATTGCACTTTACTAACACCCACTATCTTCAAACGCTGTACACCCCAATATTTTTCCGACAATCAACAGTAATTGTTACGCCATCAATGACTTGGTGTTGTCTTCCATTAATTCGCTGCTTGGTTGAAAATGTTGCATTCGCTAGACAAAGTGCCTTACCTAAGGGCAGAAAAGCAGAATTGAAACTAGTGATAAAATGTACCACATCCAAGTTTAGTCAATTATATTCACAAAAAAGTTAGATAAGACTATTTTCTTAGACGTGACGTGCTCCTTGAAAAGTCCAAACTTACCACCGAGGGAGCATGCACCCTAGTTTGGAACCCTGTACTAAGCGATTGAGCAGCCTGTTCCTGAATGTGAGAGCTTCTCGACTATGTTTCCTTCCACATACGTAAAAATCGCCGATGACAATCAGTTCCCTCGTGACAGCATCAGCACAAATATCACCTGGCAATTTCCACCATGGACGATTGCCTCCTATACGCCAATTGCCAACCAGACAACTAAACCTAGGATCTTCCAAAAAAGAATTCGTTGTCTAAACGTGGAGCAAACAGAAAATCCGTGACTTATAAAGACTTTCGCGCAAACGTTTGTTTCACCGCGGCCCCTTGCCTTGGTACGTCACTGCAAGTAACAAAGAAGCAAGAAACTCACTTTTTTCAGCTGAGTCAGACCAGCCTCGGTCTTTATTACAGTTTGTTCGACGTTGTAATCAATCCGATCTAAAACCGTTCCCTGAAAGATATTTAAACAATTGCAACGATTGTTTTGATCATACTTTCTGGCGCTAAAAGTACGTAAAAAACGACATAGAATTTCAAAACAGCACAACAAAAATGTATACACAAGGGATTTTTGCTACGCGACAACCTGATTTGAAATTGAACAATCCAGACTAGAATTTTCATCTAAAAAGAAACACTTTCTTTTTCAATGGCCAAGACGTCACCCAGATGTGCCACAAAACAACAAGCGAGCTAGCAAAGAAAAACGTTAAAAACCTGTTCAACAATTATATTTCCCAGGTCTCGAAATAGTTCTGAAAGCTCAGTTACGCTCTGGGCAATAACACGTATTTCCTCTTCCCGTTGGTCAATGTCGACGGCATTCCGGTTGACGAAAGCGACTTGGTCTTGCGTGAAACCCTGGAAACAAACATAATGATATTTCCAAATTCGTCTTACTTCGCGTGTTTCCAAACAAACTTTACGGGAGACTTTATCAAGTTTTGTTTTTTAACGAAATAGTGCTTTTCACGCACAGCTATACTAAAATTCTGAACATATCAAGAAATTAACCCCTTCTGGTTTACTTAGTGTGGAAAATAAACTGTTTAGCTAACGGTTGGCTTGAACTGAGATAGAAGTAAAGTAATAAGAACGCGTACTGCAGCAAATTGAAGTTTCTGAGTAACTGCTTTGAGTGACTTACTTCCTTTTTAGTAATATTTGCGTTCTGTTACAAATACTTACCAACTGATTTTTTCAAGTTAAAAAGGCACTTTGAATGAATTTACTTATAGTTACCTTCCTACCTATCTAGTGTTTTAGGACCAATTGCGGCAGCAACTCGCAATTGTCCAGAAAGGAAATGATGGCCAGTGGCATCTGACCGCAACCACACAACATCGAGCAATTATCAAGCTCCCCACAGGTTTAACATTAAACATATAAAGTACAAACAAACAGGAACGCCGAAGTAGCGGGAGGGCAGAAAAAGAAATAAGGGCAATGGAAAGTATAAAAAACAAAAAAATCGTTACCAATATGTTTGTTTCTGTTCAGCAACAATGTTGGTCTCAAAAGTAATAACAGAAATTTCAGAAAACCATTCTGGATTGTCTGGGTGCGCGAATAGCTGCAATAAATTTGTCTGAATTCGATGTTGATAAACCATGAAATCACCTATGGCACTGTTATGTAAAGGCACCTCAGGCCCCTGTTGAAAAGGCAAAAGGGCAAGGCCCGCCTCTCCGGCGTCCCTGCTAGCAAATGTTCACGAAAGAATCACTGCAAAATTTAGTGAGTGGTTCCGCTATACGACTTTGAAACAACTAATCAATACTTCCAGGAATTTCGAGAAAAGATACGTCGTAAAACTGCTTTACACAGTGGTTAGTTATTCGAACTTCTTCCTTTGTTTATTGTTGGGAACCTTGGCTTCACTAGGCTTAATATTCGTCGCTGAATTTCACGGCGCGCAGATTGAACTTCACAGCATTGCCGCGGAGTTTGGAGTTGCGCGAAGCTGAGAGAAGCAGGTTCCAGCCAGTACTTTCAATTGGTCAAGGCTGCAGGCTACGAATTTAGATGAAAACAAACATGGAGTTTCACGTACTGTGCGAATATCATTGTGATGCAGTGATTAAACACATTGTACAATGCATTTAAGATCAGTGAAGTTAAGTATCGACCCCGATATAAACAAGCCTGGTGTAACATAGTGTGCCTTCTAGGCCAGTGGTCCCCAACCTTCCTGACAGAGGTCGAGGTAACTGTGGAAGTTAATGACAAGTAATTTTTGTAAATTTTCGTTTCTTGCAATTGCTGCGCTCAAGCCACGCTACTAAGCGCTTTGCGATGTAACAGTTTCTGCATTGTGATTCGCAGTGTGCAAAGCTAGCAACCGTGTGGAATTCTAGTTGGAAGCGAGCTGAAGCCGAGAGAGCTTATCTAAGTGCCAAAAATAGTAAATTTTCTGAGAACTATGTTAAATTTGTTTTTACTGTTTGGGTTGATTGAGATGGAACTTAGAAATCTCAATGCTCAATTGGTTGCAAATATTCTGTGATGACAATACGAAACAAGCAAAATAGAAGATCCAAATTGAAATTGTACATCCCAGTTATGCGAAGGATTCATGCCAAATGCCAAGCCAAATGATGCAATGAGGTGGCTCGTTTTGATTCTTCTGGAACATTACAGAGAATAGGGTTTTAGAAAATATCTCAATCGTTGGTTGAAACTTCACATAGCTCATAGGTGTAGGAGCAGCTCGGTTTTGGAAGGCGCACAGGATATTTTGCCCAAATTTCACTAAATTTGTTCGAAAAACTTTTATACGACCAACTTTCTCTCTACAAATTTCTGCAGCTGTTGGTACATTATATTTTCCTCTACCAAGTTCGCACAGACTTGAAATGAGAAAATTAGGTACTAGAAATTCGGTTATTTAATAACTGAACTGAAAAAAGTACATTAGACTGGGCAAGAACATTGTCAGAGAAACCAGCTGGTTCAGCACTCTTATGCATCTGCCTCACAGTTCTGAAGGTTGGCATTCCCATTCACATTCCAGCTGTTGCTGTCAGCAAGAAACCTCACACATAACTGATACAGGCCTAAAGCTGCTTCCTTCTCTGAAGACACACCTGTGATATGTGGCTTATTTCATATTATTTATATTATGACTGTGCCATGATTCTCACAAAAATTGTTCAGTAGCACATATACGCAACATAACAGTATGGAAAACTTTGTTTGTCCAAACACTGTTGTTAAAATTAAAAACAAGCTTTACCGTACTTGCCTGGCATGGACCCTAATAATATGAAGCACGTAACCTACAGCATGCTCGATTACGTCAGCGCACAATTAATAAAGCGCATAAATAAAATGCTTTTTTTGCCTAAACTTTCAAGTGAGTAGGCCACTCATCAACTCTCACAAACTAACATACAATGTTACTAGACACAGTTTGTTGATTTTATATATACTATGTATATTATATATGTGTGTTTTTCATGACTTTCTAAACTTCTATTTATACACTCAGTAACAAAAAAGTATAATTTGCTTAATATTGTTTAAAAATGTCCAAACTTTGAGATTTTGCCCAAATTTTTCACTAATCAAAACTTTTGGGGGTGCCCTTGCACCCCTGCTCCTACACCATTGAAGTCGCTTATAGTGTTGAAAAACAGAAAAGCCTCATATATATATTATCCGAAGTCTTTAATGAAAACACGTGTCTAGGAAATGGTCGAACTTGTCCAAGATATCAAAAATTACACTGTTGTGTCAAACAATACACGTGCGATGCTTTCTAGCTCTTTCCAGTTTCAAACGCGCTTTGAAATGAACAGAGCAGTTTCAGCTTCAGTCTGTGAGATCTCTTTGGAAAACAGAACTTCTAAATACCGACGTTTGATAACCTACACCTTGGGCCACAGTTTGCAGTCACTGAGCCATCACCAAAGATAATTTATTGCCTATACACAGAATTTTTGGCTTTGGAAAAAAACCTGTGTTCACGAAAGAAATTGCGTTTCACTGCGATTTACTTCGTTGTAGTGCATAGCGGGCTTTAGTCACGAAAGTCCACACTGTGCTTCACTGCACTTTACTGTGTTTCAATGTATTCCGCACACCATCAGGCGATTCAATTGAAATGTACACCTCATCTAACCACAGGGCCGGGTTAACCATTGGCCAACCGAGCAAGTGCCCGGGGCCTCGCACTTGCATATCAAAACACTCCTTGCTGGTTTTTCATGTTTTTAGGCTGTTCTCCACGCGTCAAAATTTCAGAGCTTTTCGATTACTGCGTTTGATATATAGGTTAAGGACATTGACAACTTTGGAATTTATCGTTTTTGAGTGACTTCAAAGGGTTGAACCAAACAGCACCACGCTTTATGACCCAAAAATTAGATCGAGATCAGTGCATCCATGGNCGTCCGCAGAAATTTATCCAGAGAGGGCAACGTCGTCGAATTTTTGCTTATCCTTTACAGGTTGCTGACGATGCAATGCAAATGAACATTCACAAAACGCTTTACCCTTTCTGCCCCATTAGTCTGTGCTGGTTGAACCTCAATTCTCAACCTTTTGTCTGAAATGTTTTCTGTACTTCGGCTATCAGAGATGCTTTTTCATTCCATAAACTGCGTAGTATCCATTTTTTCGAGCACTTTCTACAAATAAGTTATAATTTAANAATAATCAACGCCCAGAACAACATGAGCGGTGAAAAGACAAGAAAGTTAGACACTCTCGCAAAACTGACTCAAGCAATGAGAAGTAGAACTATATGTTGACAAGACTATCGGATAACTTACTACAGTTAGAACACCACGCAGGCTTAAAAAGCTGAGCAGATGAATTACGAAAACTCGCCACAGCAAATACTGCTTTGCACTCAGCGCTCACTAAGAAGTCAGAACTAAACCTTAACGATAAAGACGTATTCCCACAAATCTGCATCAGGGGCGCAACGAGGTTAGATGGTAACCGGGGTAAGAAACAAGTTTGGCCCAGCGCCCCCATGCTAGAACCTGAGGTCTTTCGGAAGCAAATGTACTGCATTGAAGAAAGTACTTGTGACATTGTTGGGAATTTTCGGCGTCCCCTGCAGTGATTTGGCGCCCGGGGAATCGTTAACCCCCTTGATCCCCTCGTTACGCCCATGGTCTGCACAGACGCATTTTAACAAGTCACGTAATTTTATACCGTGTGAAATGAAGCCTGCATGAGGATCATTTGATTAAGCTATTCATTCGGCCACATTGATCACAGTCTCACACTAACAATGGATATTTCAAACTTGTGGAAGCACTGCTACAGATTTACTAATACTTCTTTTCACGCAGTGTATAACTATACGTGGCTTGCTGCTATCAGCAGTGTCACTGTCTCGCTGCATTACCTGCGAAGATGTCTGTGTTCAAAAGTCACATGCAGTGCTCCCATTTAGTGATTTCAAATAAACCCAGACTGCACATTAAAAAAAAACGTATTTGTACAATAATAAAAAACAGAAAGCTTGTGTTACGAGCAAGAACATATGACTTTGCTTATTTGAATTGAAACGATAATCGAATACCGATGTAATTATAATTCCTCTTCCAAAGTTTCTTCTGCAACGCAAATATCAACATTTGACGACTTTTTTGTTGCTCAAGACGTTGTTCATGGCGTTGGTAACATACTCCGTTTATGATATCTCTCACTAATTGTAGGAGCGCAATTGTTATTAAACTAAGAAATTTTGTACAATCTTGAACTACACCGGAATGTAAAAGCCCACAAAAAATGTAATCACAATGCTTTCTTCCTCTAATTGAAATTTGTTTTTTAATTTGTATGCATAGGTAAACATCGAAATTTAAACAATCAATCCTAACCCTTGTTTCACCAGCTTCTTCAATTAGCATCAGACAATCACATTATACCCCGACAATGATCTTTTAAAGGGGTATGAAACCGATTGAACACGTTCTGCTTCATCCGATATGCATACTTTCTCACCTGATGTGCATGCAAACGCTGTCATATAAAGTTATCTTTATATTACTGAACACACTGAAGTTGCTGATGAATTATCACTTCAAATAACCTAGATTTAACGCGATTTTTCATAACTAGATCTTAACCAGGTCGACTAAAAAAGCAGATCTGGGTGGAAAACCTTGCAGTGGGAGTCCTGGTCATATGCGGAAAAAATGCATATCTACCGTAACATGAAGCGAACGTTCGAGGATTTATTGCCGTGTTATTGATACGCAACAAAGACCATCAGCAAAATAATCCGCTATCAAGTTTCGTAACCTGCTTCTGTAGGCAAAGGAGCGGTCATGAGCGAATTGCAATCTCATCACTGCATATTTGAACAAATTAACCACATGCAAACCGTCGTACATGGTCACCCCCAATTGTCTCTGAAGCGTAGGCTGCCAAATCGTATCAGTTTTGACATTTTTGGCCGGTGCTTCTGCAAGTTGACAAGAGGGCATGTGAAACGCTACGCAGTTGCGCTAAGCGTTTACGGGGGCTCGCAGTCACGACTTTGTCCGGGGCCTCGCGTTCATTTAATCCGGCCGTGTCTAACTGCTAATGTGGCGTTTGTACAAATGGATCAAGCGTCAGACATTTTTCATACACAGCGTGCCAAGGGTAAGGTCAGCTTTATTTTATCCAAAGTGTCCCATCTCCCACACCATATGTCGTTCCCAAACACTGCAGAACAGCAGGGTGCTTCACTTAACGCCTTTACGTTGCGTAGCACAACGCAACAGGTTTTTCTACACTGAACGTGGCTGGTAACGCGTTTATAAAAAGCAACATCATTACTTCAATTAACAATACAGTGGCAAGATTTATATTGCACAGAATATTCCGTATTTAGAAGAATGTAACGCAAGGATAACCCGGTTGGGCCTCCAATCCCTGGGTGCTGATGTCACAATCAAAACGTTAGGAAAGTCTTGTTGCAACCTCTCCGTTGGCGTTGCGTTGAATGTGCGATTGACCACGAACGGGATGTGCGCGAAGAACAACACCCATATATGTGGCGTGAACAAGCAATAATAGAGTGATTGCGGCGTGGAATCTCTGCCAGTACTAACTTGTGAACGATTGAACGTAATGACTAGCGTCTACGCGAAGAGTGATTGCGGCACATTATCACTATGGTTGCTTGCTGCCACAGTGTGACGCTTTGCGCACTTGCCGCTCGGGCTTTCCGATCGCAGCAGTATAAAAAAACTATCATTCGTAAGCACTACTAACAGCACACAGAAGTCACAAACCTTTTCAAAATACTCGTCATCAATGTCGTCAACATTTTGCTCAACCATCAAAGCCGAGTTTTGTCCAAAAAACTGGTGAGAGCGTTCCTCTCTTGCTCGTAGTTCTGTATAAAAGAGGCGAAGCATGAACACTGTCAGCAAATCTGGAACTTCGTCATGCAAAAAAGCAACTCTTTCTCAGTCATTTATTAGAGCAAGGGTTCACTAACCGGGGTGTGCGTTAGCCATCGCTGTCGGGTTGCGTGAAGCGTTTCCGGAAATCATAACTATAGTACATTTGCTGAAATCAAACTATACGTCGCCAAAGCCAAATCGAATATCGGTCTTCCGCATGTGCTGTAGCAGCTTGGTCATGTATTGTTTCCGTGCGAAGTATCAGTGTATGTGACATCAAAATGCGTTGTGGTCATAATGCCTTTGGCTGATAAAGTTTGTTTTACATGCATTGGCTTCCTCTTTCTAGCGTGGGGAGTTGGTGAAAGGGTTTTTAAAACTTGCGTTAAGAAAATCAATCAATTTAATTCAGTGTGTCCTAATTTACCCAGCCTGGTTCTGAGTGTGTGCTACTGTGATACGTAGCATAGCATAATTCGGAATCACATCGTGTCTCCAAACGTTAGCAGTTAGTAGAGACATTTGGCATCCACTGGGGGTTCGTGTGAGAAAAATATAGGGAACCACTACGTTAGAGTCACATGTCCAGAGACTGCAACCACACACTATCTAGGAAAAATAAGTGTTAAATGCGTTGCGACACACTTTTAAGATAGTTTGATTGCGTTTTTCGGAATTCGGTCGACAAATCTTGCATGCTGGCTGCAAACGAAGACATTGCATTCTTCAACATTAGTTTTTCTTGATCAGAAGATTTGAGACACCTTCGTCCGATGACTTTGATGTTGTTGTTGCAGCTGTGAAATAACTGCAACAAAAACGGCACACGAAATCAAAAACATAGCAGCGATATTCAAAGATGTTTAACCACAACATTTTGTTCACCGTTCTCAAATTCAAGACGAAAAAGAAATCTCAACATACAGTATATACTTGTTTTGTAACTGCAGGCAACGCCACTGTGTCGCAAATGGTTTGCAGAGCCTGTTCCCGTCAACCCCTAGCCACGCGGCTAATTTTTTTTAGAGACTACTGCAGTGGTGGCCAGTTATTCGGCATCATTACCGGTGAGACGTTAAACTCGTTAGTGCCTGGCACTGAGATAAAAAAAACACAAGAACTGATTTTACAACCCTTCGATACAACCCGGCCAGGCAACAATCCTTTTCCACCAAAATTCAGGAATGCGTTCTTAGAAGAGGGAAGTCAGCTTTGGTTGAAAACGCACTACGATGCTCAATTAGAGAGTTTCAATTTTGCACAAAAGAATACACTTACAGCTAATTTTCCTCTTATAAAACTGCCTTTTAAGTCTCTGACGAAACAAAAATGTTGTCTGCAACGTCATGCAGTCGCTGACGTCTTCGAACGGTGAAAGGTATGTGGTCAGACTCAGTACAACCTCAGCGAACACAAGACGCGCCCAGACACGAAGTACATAAGCAGGCAAGCACATTAGAGCTTATTGTTAGACTTGGTGACAAATAGAAATTTGCTCTAGTGATTGAAAACGTTTGCAAGCATCTCACATTGTTTCTCATTTTGTGTGTGTGTTTTTTGGAGGGGAGTTTACACTTTCTCCGTCTAGCTCAGTTCCTTGCGTAACTGGTGTAACCCAATGAGCGGAACTGGTTGCGCCCCAGTACCCCTGGGCAACCGTGTGGATCATCCTACAAATATCTGCAAACTTCCGTCTTTGACTGCATCCACGGCAGCTCTTTCATTAGGCCAACTAGACGGCCGCCAAGAGCGCAGCCTTCAGGGAGCGCAGATTCCGCTTTTTTCTTCGTTTTCACGTCGCAAATATTTGAAGAAAGTCTTGCAATACTTTTTAAATATTGAAACTTGCCTAGGAAGCAGAAATATCTCAGGCCAACCCTGACTGCATTGCTTGTTACCCCTTTTCACATTGGCTTTTCTTTCACTATATTGCATTTTATCGTTAGGGACACCTGACACGATAACCTTTTTATTTTTTTCGGTGTCACGGTAGGCGTTTATTTTGGAAACATAAATGTATTACCCCTTATCACCGATAAACTACTGCAACTACTACTAAGGGGGTTTTATTTAAAAAAAAACGTTCATTGAGCACGTTTTTGTGGCTTCCAGTTCCCCTAGAACAAGCTGCAGATCTTGACCAGCATTTAATGCATTTGCAAGTCAAACATCAAAACTTTCGTCATGTAGTGCCTGGCCTGCATAAAGTGATCTGCTGCTGTGCTGTAAAATTTATCCGGAACCTCGACCATTCACTAAGATCTCAATTCCACAATTTAAAACTAGTAATGACATGCTTCTGCTTTATTTCTAAACTTTCCAGGTTTCAATTCTGGGTGACTTTCATATCACACATGCATTAATATTTATGAGGTACCTGTGTAATTTCTTGTGTCATTATTTCAATCGCATGTTCTTCACCAACGTCATCATCTAAGGTTGGTCTGTTCAAGTGCTTATCATGTAGTGCTGAAAGCTCATCAACTGAAAAATTCCAACAATAGGACAGTAATGCCAGCTCCAGACATATAGTAGTTTGCTCACACAGGAAATGGCAAAACAGCAAAAATAGCATGCTTGCAAATCTTTACTCCACATTTCACACTTGCTTGTTCCTAGACTGCCAAGCAACATTTTGCAAAAATTCATCAATTTCATGTGTAGGTAGCAGCAATCAACAAATGATCAGGGAAGAAATCATTAAACCGTTGTGTAGCAAAGCTGGTTTGGGTCATTTTCTGTGCCTTGCATCTGCTGTAACAAACATGAAAAAGTATCCCAACTATTATGACTTTAAATTTTTTATTTCATAATATTAACTTCCTGTCAATTTTTCATTTTGTTCTTTTGTTGAAGCTCCACATAAGAAAAAGCATGGGTCAGATAAGATGTACAGGATACACTATTATTTAGATAAGTAGATCACTTTTTCTGTAAGCCTGTACTGCATTTTCAGTGTTTCACAAAGATGAAGGGATTCTACTGATGCATCAAAAAGTGGCAGTTTCCCATCAGCATTTATGGAAGTAGAACTTGTGCAACTGTGCTTCCACAAAATTTATTTGTAAGCGTAGAACAAATGAGTTTCACACTTGCTCATCCTACTCTTTTGCCGAAAGAAGAAACTTAAGCTCTTAACCATATTTTAATGCATTACAAAACTGGCCCACGAAGACATTTGACTGGTGATGGAAATGAACAAATGCAAGCCCTATCTATAAAATAAAGAAAATGTGAATATGCTGGTCAATCAAAACACATTTATACAACAATTAACATAAAAGGATCATATTAGCAAGTTAACTATTGTGCAAATGTGGGGGAAATTTCAGCCAACAGTATGAAATCCACTTCAAATAACAATTATATCTCGCGTTTAGAACATAAGTGTGCAACATACAGCCTGTGGGTGAGAACATGGCCTACTGATGTGGCCTGCCTTACCCTCCAACTTTCTTAAGTAGTTCATCATTTCTAAATACAGTGCTTTCTTCTGTCAAGGCTAACATTGGTATGATAAGTGAATAGAGAAGATATCAGATTCTCGTTAATAACTTAATATTATGGGTAAATTTACAGCATGTGCTCTTCTATCTGAAAAATTAGTCATGAAATTTGTTTTTGTGTATTATTCGATTGTCTGGTCCTCAGCATAACTACAATTGTGACCCACTACAATATTAAATACTTGCATGACCACAGTTTAGAACATAGACTTTTGCTTGAATACCTACTGCACTGGAACACGGTAGCCAAAGCTATAGTATAGTGTCCAGACAATACTATTTTGATTGTGCATTGTTTAGTTCAATCTTACATGCAATGTCATTCAACATGCTTCACATACAAAATAAAAAGATAGCAGCATAATCCTCAGACTAGGCAAAATGCAGGTAATATAAAAACATTTCGGTAATAGAGAACCTGCAATCTAAAACAAATTCATGACTTTTAGAACCATGAGCTGACAAACATGAAATCATCTTACGTTTGTCTTTGATTCGTGATAGATCATAATTTATTTCCTGTGAAGTGTCAATCCTGCAAATACATATAATTTTGCTTACCAATTACAAATTGTGATAACAAGGCAGTGAAAATGAGGGATTCAGGTCAATGTATCAACATGCCAAAGATCACCAGGTTTTACCACAGATAACAGTATGCATTTATCAAACTTGAATTCTGAACTAATTTACTGATATGCATTACACTATTCCTTACAAAATAGCAAATATCTTTTAGCTTCTTAAGGTTATTACTGACATAATTTACATGCACAAACGTTGAAAGTAAATTTGCCTGAAAAGAATGTCTGTGCTGAAGTCAGAAGGCTGTAGATCACTGGTGCAAAAATGGGGTCCTGCACTTGTGCAGTGCATCCAAAAACTTGGAGTGCACAAGCATGATTTGCAGTGACATAGCAGTACCTGGTTTATAATTTTATATGCAATATGATGACAAAGCTTGCATGTGTGCACTATTAAAAATTTCTGCACGCTAAATCAGAAAATTTTGCACCCCTGCTGAAGATATTTTCAATATACCAAAACCTAGTCCCACATACCAATCATTTGATGCAACTTTGTTAAAAGTCACTGCTGATTCTACATCTGTCTTCGTTTTTGACACCAATGCAATTGTATCATCTTCATCATATTCAATGTTCTGCAACATATGTATATGCCAGTATGAAACAAAAACAACTTGTAGCAGCTTCTAGGTTAAAAAAATAAGCTTTCAAATTCTACATGCATTTACAAAAAGCAAAAAAGCTCATTCATCTTAAAGTTCCATACAGGAAAACAAGTTTGTCTGTTTTCAAACAACCAGTTTCTCAGTCAAAGCTGGCATTTAAACCTGCTTAGAAACATTGTATTGTTGGATAGTTTTTTGTAAATCCAAGAACATAGGAGTTGTAAGTTAGATCATAGTATCCCATGTGAAAACAAATCAAAATGAAGCTGTATTGCAACCAGGCTCAGTCTACCTCCTTAGTGTGTGACTCGTTGGTAAATGGAAATTTTTATCTAACACAGTGGGAGCGTGTGTACGATATACCCATAATTTGAAATCACACCTAAGTCACTTTCCTTGCATCACCATAACTGGCCAGCCGATTGAGCAAGAAAGCTGTTCAAACCGTCAAAAGATGGGGGAAGTCTTCTAGTTTAGATTTTAAAAATTGGAAAGTTTTGTATTTTTTTTGTGGGTGATGTCATAAATTGGATAGGTTTAAGTATTTTTGGCCCAGGTCACCAGACTTTTGATGGTATGACGTTTAAGTGTGCGTTGAACATCTTTGGTTCACATAGTTGAAACAACTCATTTACAGGTAAGATTTTATCATTTTGCCCTCTATCCTAGACTGCATACCATCACAAGTCAAATCCTTCCAGACAGTCAATGAGATTTTTGGTCTAATTATTCTACAACATACTTGATGTTCTCACTACTGCTGGAAAAATGTGCTCAATAATGTCTTTCGCCATGTCTGGGACCATACAAGTCACTAGGCAGTTGTTCGAAACTATTTGCAATAATTTAGCATCTAAGATTCTTTAACACCTTGCTGCCGGCCTGCTTCAGCCTAATTCAAACAGTTTGCATGTGTACTGGTGACAGCATAACTCCTCCGCCGACTGTGCTAAAGAGCTGTTCAAACCCTCAAAAGATTCGCCAGGTCTTCAAGTGTGCAATTAAAATAACTTTTGTGGTTTTGGATTTTTTGTGAGTGATGTCATAAATGGAGTAGTTTTAGGCTATTTTTGCACACTTCATCTGGCCTTGACCCCAAACCGCTAGATGGTAGTATTTTGCTAAAGTTTTTATTGGAAACAAGGCTGAAATCCGAGTCTTTTGAGACTTTGGATGTCTTGCTGGGGTTTCAGGTTGAAAAGTTATGACCTAAAAACAACAAATTATTAATTTGATTAATTTGTTTTCAGGACATAACTTTTGAACCAGAAATGTTAGGAAGTAGACCAAAGGCTAAAAATACTCAGATTCTAGCTTAGTTTCCAGTGAAAACCTGAGTGAACCATCTAGCAGTTGGGCCCTAAGCCAGGTGACACGAGCCAAATATTTTTTTTCTTTGCAGACTCAAAGACTTGCAGAGTCTTTTGAGGGTTTGAACAGCTCTCTAGCATAATCGCCTGATGAATTATGCAGTTGCTACATGAAAACTGCTTGATTCAGGCTGATTTTTAAGTATGATATATTCGTATACTGGCAGCAAATGTGTTAAGAACTAAACACACAACCACTCTCTGTAAGAAACAGGAAGACAACAGTGCGTTCAGTGAATCAAGGTCATGAAAATTAAATGTCTAAAATAAATTAAACAAATTATATTTTTTCGTCTAGCTTGGTTCAACACCTTTTATTCAGCATTAGATTAGTGCACTTTGCATATTTTCTAGACAGTTGTAAAGTGCACATTTTACTGAACTAACTCCTACTCCAGCAAGAATCTTTTTAACAGCCTTTGAGCCAAAACAAAGGTCTGTCAAATGCTGGTGCATAAACTTTTACATGTAGCACAACAATATAGTTAGGTAATTTTCACTGAAAGTTAAATCAACTAAAATTTACATCTTTTCACTGGAATATGAAATTCTATTACAACAACTGTAATGGATGTACAGTGTTACCTAACTCAAAAATTTAACCAAAGTTATAACTTGCACATACATAATGTAATTGGTGGACTTAACATGTTGGGAGCCGGTATACGAGTATATCAAACTTTGTGATCACGCATTGAGTCACTATTTTTATGCCACCTTGTAACTCGCCAGTAGATTGTGCCTGGGAGCTTTTCAAACCCTCAAAAGATGCATTGAGTCTTCTAGTTGAAATCAATTTTTGAGGTTTTGGGTTTTTTGTAGTTGACGTCATAAGTGGGGTTGGTTTAAGCCTTTTTGCCACGGTCATTGGGCCCTGGGCCACAACTGCAATGAGTGAATTATTTTGTTCAAATTTTCAGTGGAAACTAGGTTAAACTTGAGTCTTTTGAGCCTTTGGCTGACTTTCGAACATTTCTGGTTCAAAAGTTATGGCAAAATAATCAAGATTTGGATACAAAATCTTTTTTGCTTTAATTTTTATCCAAAATTGGTGTGTTTGGCGATAACTTTTGAACCAGAAACGTTAGAAGGCTAATGAAATGCTCAAAAGCTTGAATTTCAGCCTAGTTTCCACTAAACACTTGAGCAAAATACTTTCCTCTTGCAGTTGGGGCCCAGGACCTGATGACCTCGGCCGAAAATACCTAAACCTATCCCACTTATGATGTCACCCACAAAAAAACCCAAAACCAAAAATTTTTTTTTATTGCAAACCAGAACTTGCAGAGTCTTTTGAGAGTTTGAACAGCTCTTTAACACAATCAACTGGTGAGTTATACTAGTTGAAGACTTGCCCAATGTGGGCAAATTATACCTTGTTGTAAAGCAAACATTTCCTAGAACCAAAGTTGTTAAAAATCCAGCATACACAGAAATACATACATTGTGATTACTGAAGAAATGCTTGCTTTGCAATGCATTATTCCTCATCAGCATAAATGCTTCTGTAAGAGACCTCACTGCCATGTTCCCAGGCAAATTGTCAGGTGGTTCATGCTAAGGATAACTCATAATAAGTTATGCTAAATTACAAGCAAAACAGGCGAGTCACTAACATTTCCCTAAACCTGAAAATCAGTGTAATGCAGTATTTTTTCAATATCTGTCTACTTATTTTTCTTTCTATACTGGATTCTTTTGCAAGCATGCACACACAAGATATTTTTCTTTTTGATTAGCTTTGCATCAGAACTCATGCAACTACTATCAGTCAATTTTCAGAAATTGTAACATTCTGATAGAATTGACCGTCACCTTTTAACTCAGGAAAGGCCAGTCTAAAATCCATGGCAGGGCTCCCATTCTGTAATTTCTAATAAACCCAGATTGCTCATGAAGAAAAACATTTGTCTGCCAAAAATGGGCAAAAAAACAGAAATGCAAAAAGACACATGAATCCAAATACATGGGATGAGGCAAAAACATGATTAAAATACTGATTTACTTATAGTTCCTTTTATAAATTTGTGTCTGCAAAGTTAAAATTAAGGCAGTGGCTATAGAACTGCCTGCGGATCTTTAAATTTGAAGCCTTATTCAATTGCCTTCTGTAATATGACAGTAACACATGACGAGAGTACAGTAGGCTTGGTAGAAATGAAGCAAATGTAAAAGATAAACCCTAAACCTAACCCTAACCGTAGCCCTAACCTAACCCTAATCCAAAGCAAATGCCAACCTAACACTCACACTAACCTAAACCTAAGCTAACCCTAAGCTAAGGTAAGCTAACCCTAAGCTAAGCTAAGCTAACCCTAAGATAGTTTTTCTAGTGATGCAGTAAATGTGGCAAACTGCAAATATGGCCATTAAATCATAAACTAAAAGTATTGCAAACTCCGAGTTATCTACCATCTTTGATGGTACGCTGATTATACCAAAAATCAAGGATATTTTTATTAGACAAGAAGAACACACACACATGTTTAAACTTGATATAACCTCCAGTTTGTTTTTTTATTTTTGCTGAGACGTTTTGACCATTTGTCTCATGTTTGTATTAAAATTAGTAATAACAGCATTCACGAGTTAATATTTTCGGATTTTATGAGTATATGACCAAATTGACTTAATTTTTTTGTCATTTAAAAAAAGTTTGGTCTACTACAAAAAAATGACCAAAAATAACCTATCTTCCAGCTGATCTTCAGGCACAAGATGGGCAAAATGTCCGGCCACATTTGCCATTGAACCTGGATCTTTTGTGAAATCTTGAGCTGCAAAAGAATCTAAAATTCCTAAACTTCAAATCCACCTTACTACTTTACATTTACTCCAATGCAAATTGTTTTTTTATTTGCATGATAGAATAGGGCAACCAAAGAATTTGATCATTCTGTCGTAAACATGGTTTCATCAAATTCTTCAGCTGGCGTCTGGGACAACAATTTTACTATCATATTTACTATAGGTTGTTGCCAAATTTTTATCTTAAAAAAAAACATACTTGATACGATTTGTCAAAAATTAAACCGAGACACCTAGCTAGATAGACTGAAAAAAAACAGATCTGGGTGGAAACAACCAGCAATGGGAGCCCTGATCCGTGGCAAGCGCACGCACGATTTTTTTTCTTCATATTAAGTGTCACGCGTCAAGAAATAATTCAATTTACTTGTCAACCTTCAGCAAAAACCGTCATGCTTCCATACATTTTTTCACTCAGAAATACATATTTCCAAGTAAACGTTTTTCAGTAAGCTGATAGAGCCAGACTAACTAGGCAGAATACTAATTGTTGCAATAAGCTGACAATTCCGCACCTGAGCTTTGTAGAAGCCGTCAGAAAAACATTTTTGTTTAATTTTGATCAAATCAAAAAAGTTTTTCCAAAAACCTATACCTCACAGAGTTTCATTACATTTATTTTTCAAAGTCTAACAAGATTTTGAAATGTATAATCTCAGCATGTCTGGTACAAAACGGACCACAAAGACCGAAGCACACAATTCTGTTCCATTCATTACAAAGGTTTGTGCCGATGCATAGTGCTCGATAACATCGACTATAATTTGAAAATGGACAAGTAGTACAATCATTAGATTTTCCCTATTTGTGATTGTTTTGCTTTTTGTGTACTCGGACCATTATGAAAAAGTTCTGAGAAGACCGAAGTTAACCTCCTATTCCTGCATTTTCGAAGCGACTGGACACAAGAATTTGCAATAACTGGGGCAAGTTTTTGCAACTTTTGCAACTTTTTTTTACAGCTTCCAACAGCTTCCTAAATACTCAAGATATATATAATTCAATGTTTTGAGCTGTTT
>JGI24022J15233_10001867_pt1 | contig 18694 bp, 12 predicted proteins | sample Ectturendosymbi2_FD_15233 | JGI IMG/M metagenome (IMG submission 15233) | reverse complement strand
CCCCCCTATTGAAAACTTTCTGGCGACGGTTCTGAGTGTAACACTTGTAACGTAACAAGGTAACAGATCACTATACCACTCGTTATAATCGAAATCTTTCTATAGCTATGTATGCATGTGCGGAATTGTTTTGTGTTTTAACAAATGTCAGCAACAAATTTGTGTTTAGGCGATTTCCGTTAAGGGGGGGGTCTAGTCCCCTCAGCCCCCCCTGCGTGCGCCTCTGTCAATGCCTGTTGTTGTAGTTTCAACAAAATATCGATAAAGAGAAAAACTATGCGGCAAGAAAAGTTCGAGCTAACAAAACAATAAATTTTGACTTTTTTGACCTAATAACTTGGGAATCCTTCATGGCATGAGCGTGAAATTTGGTTTGTGGATGTTTCACAAGCTTAAAAAATCAGAAAAATTTTGACTTCATTGATTTTTTTTGCCCTATTTGTAACAATTCCACTACTTCCGGGTTAGTCTGATCCCTCATGAAAAAAGAGTTAGGTAAAAACCAACGAATTTCGACGAAATTGAAAGTTCGGAAAGTGTGTTCGACTTTATCTTGATAAAATTTTGGGAAAATTATAGCGGAGCCAAACAATATTCGGGTCTCGGTCTCGTATATTGTGCCCCGTCTCGATCTCGACAAAATTACTGATATAATCAAGGCCGTACGCAAGGGGGGTCAACCCCCCCTGGTTTGATATTTTACGAAAAGTTTATTACCTGCGCAAATGAGATTGATTGTTTTCGCATACTTTTTGCTTGTTAATTTGTCGACATAATGCAAATACCACGGAATAAAATTGCATGCAAATTTCAGGGAGCATTGTAAATGGGCCAAAAAGTTATAATTATGCTTTGGTGGGAATCAGGGTTATCGTCTGCGTCCAGAAACCATCTCATCAATTTTTGCAGACCTTTCATCCACTACGCATGTTTAACTTTGTGTTCCGCGATAGTTCAATTTATCCGAAACAATTGTCTTTATTTTATCTGCTATGGCTGAGCAGCGCAAGCGCTGACAGTATTGGCTTCATTATCAGTTTCTGTAGCATGATAAAACTGTTGCAATAGCTCATAGCAACAGTTTTAACATAGAATCATTCAGACATTTCATAATGTCTCAGCAGGGAAAAACAAAAATTAAAAATTTGCTGAACTTCCATACATAACAAAAATTGAAAGTTTTCTTGCCGTACTTTATGCGCATTATCAATTTTTGTGTACTTTAGCAAGATTCGACCTTGCAAACCGGGGTGTGCGTCAGACAGTCCAGTTGCACACTTTCTATGTTCCAATGTTCGTATTCGACAAGACATTAGCACAGCCTCATTTTGCAGTTTTAACTGCTCTGACGCAGTGATGAGTATATTTTACTCCCGTTTTAACACGCAGCCTATACCTATGCACAGCGCCGGGTTTAGATAGTGGGGGCCTGGGACCCAGCGGTGGTGGGAGGCCCCACAGAATCTTTAGGTGGGGGATGATCGATGAAGTCACTAGCATTTTCACATATCATTAATATTTATGACGTAATCTTGTGACGTCATATTTGCTAACTCAACTGTAATAAAACTTTATGATGCAACATAGATAGTTGACAAGGATTAGCGATTGAAACTGTTGCAAAACCAGTCGCTAGAAGCATCGCCTCTTCTTTTTTTAAGTTTTGAAAATTTTTTGGAAAAACTTTCTGGGCGATCCAACGTTTTCATCATCTCTAAACGCCACTCCTCGCTGAACAATCAATTTTACGACAGAAACCAAACGTTGCAGGCAGAGGAGATTTCCGATATTGGTTGCATTGACCTGACCGTCTATGTCTGCATAATTTCTTCAGTGATTAATTACATCTGCGACTAAATATAATCGTGGCATCAATATGTTCCATTGAATGCTCGTGGCTCCTCAGGTGCTCAAGAGCGTGCTTCCAGTCGAAGATTGCTTTTCTAATAAGGAAATGCGCTCATTTAGTCGTATCGGCGCACATCAGTCTACAAGTGAAACATTCAACACAGGTTTGTGAAGGAGAAAAACAAAGCCAGCTTCTGTCAGCTACTTCGCCATTGTGGTTCTGACGACGAATAAGACTTGTGGTACATTTCCGTGACAAGTTTCTGTCTTTTTTGTGTTGTGGAACGTCATGTTTTCAAAATGACTTTTCACCACAATGTCAAAAGGAACCTGTTTCATATTTCAGTCAATATTCCCGCATTTTTTCTTGTATATTTGCTGGCCAGAGGGCTCAGAGACCGATATCGTTGCCTCCAGCGATAGCGTCAGCCACCTCATCTATCGTTTTTCCGATGACACATCTTGACGTTCTTCTGCTACTGCATACTGTTTGAACTATGTTACAGGCAAGTTTTGCCTGAAACAACTCGTCTTTGTACAGAAAATAATCTTGCTAAAAGACCCTCAAATCTGAGGAAGTTAGAACAACGATGAAAGGCTGTAACCAATCAAAATTGATTATTAGTCAGCTGACTTGACTAAAAACTACTACTTCAGGACACTAACCTCAAGTCACCTTAGTGAAAGTGCACTTAAACGTCAGCAGAAGTCACAAGACAATTACTTAATGGCCAAACACGACCAGGAAATACACATGACAGGAAATGCGCAAAAGGAACACGAAGAGGGTGAAAACCAAAGCATCAACAAACACCCGAAGCTTCCAGAAACTATTTGAATTGACCAATCACCAGAAGATTTAACAAGCAGCAGCCAATGAGAACACCTAAAATAACGAGGTGTTGACAAACTCTGAAACAAGCTTCAAGTATAAATACACCCACATTTGGACCAAAAGTCAGTCTCTTTTTTGACTCACTCCGCCGTTTACCAGGGGTTACGGTTAAGCCGTTGCAGGAGCCTAAGCGCCAGCAGTGGTCAGGAAAAACTGGCTTGCCCGAATGAAGTTCTGTCAGACTACTTTGTGAAAGTCAGATTATGAAAGTGAAGTGCTATCAGTTTATGTTATGAAAGCTGTATTGTAACAACGTAGTTTTATCAGGCAAGTTGATGCAAATGTTCAGGATGAAACTATTAATTTTTGGCTGAATTATAGTTTTGTTAAATTACTGTTGAAGTCAGGAGCTCAGTAAGAAGGTTTACTCTCTTCGCCGTTGAAGGTTTTACCTTCTTCCGTTTCCACCCCGGGATGCCTTATAGGAAGTGAGCAATGCTCCTTTTTATGACGCCGTGATCGAACCACACTTGGGTGAGGTCATTTTATCGTCTCTACACGCACGAATACTTTAATGTTCGTCCGTTCCTGCTTGGCATGTCGATTGCATCTCTTTGTAATCCGCTTGCGTCGAACCCAGCTCGGCAGCGGTCACTGAATTACTTTCGATTCTTCTTCGAATCAACCCCTTCTTACTGAACTTACTTTCGACTGAAAACAGCAACACCCGAAGTTTTGATTAATGAAAAATTTCCGCCTGAACAAGCAATACTTGCCTCTCAGAACGAAACGCGACTAGTTAGAAGTGAAATGTGAATATGTCAGTATCTTATCAGAGTTTATAAGTTAAATGCTTATTCACTCAATGATTGTAGTTATTACAATGTTAAGTTCTTGAGTGAAATATTCAATATGATATTTATTGCAATTGAGTGGTTATATAGAAATGGAGATTAATGAAGCATAGAAAATTAAGCTTTATATGTATGGTAAAAATGCTTGGGTAGGAGAACCAACCCGAAAAGGTTGTTGATCTCCTAATTGCACACTATAAGAATCAAATTGATAGTATGAGAATCGTGTGAGCGTTGTAACATAGTGAGAAGTGCTTGAATATTACGAAACATCGAAATTTGGTGAGTACCGTTATGTTTTATTTGCACATTGTTACTATGACTAATAAAATTACCAAATGAAGAATAAATTTTTCTTTGGACGTGTGTATCTCTTAGAGTGAACAGTTAAGAAAGAAATAGTAGCGGGCATTTAATAGGGTTTGTTAACCAGACAAAGTTTCTGCGAGAACGATCCCAGATTCAGTAATGAGAACTCACGACTTATTGATATACTGGATCTAAAGCATAACTACGCCACCCTATAGGGGTCGCATATTACGTAACAACTAGGTCTATTTTCATCGTTACGTAGATCTTGGTCTGTCACAAAATGTTCTTCGATTTTCTGTCCACTTACAGGTTCCGCAGAAATGTCTCCGCTGGAATAAGGCTGCCACATTTTCATTTGCAGTTTCCTTCAATTTCTAATGTAAAATCGCTTTTAACAATATTATGAAACTAATTGCATGAAAGATGTTTTAAATTGCACACCAGCTTTAATGGAGTAGAAACTGATTCAATTAGAAAGATTTCTCTTTCTGTTAGGTTTGTGATTGCATCAAGGAAAAAATCGTTCCACGTTAGCGTTGTGAGCAATAACGCTGAAGTAAAACTGTGCAATCTTTATCAGTTCGCTGAAGCATTCAATGGTATTGCAATTGCAAAATATTTTTCCCATCTGTCATGTTCCATCATTTTACAATAAATTGCATTTGGTTGATGCTCTTTTTGCACGAACTCAAACAAGTTTTGGTATTGGTTAAACACTTTAGCTTCATCAACAGAAACGTTTCTCTCAAGCAGATATTACTCACATGGTTCAACATTTTCGCATTCAGTTGTTTGCAAACGGAGGAATCTAGTCAAAGCATTTATATTCAGCAAATAAGTGATCCATTCAGCCAGATGTACAACACAAGACTTGCACAATACAGATACATCTGGCATGATTAATACAAGTCATGATCCTTGCCTTCTCTCAAACCCTGGGTTTTCTTAGTACTGATTTAACTTGGCTTGATATGTACATCTGCTTGTCTCTATTGAATCCTTGCCTTAACAGTGGCGAAACACGAAACTCAACAAATGATACTTTGGACTTCTCAATATTCCGAACTTGCTCGTTAAAAGCATCCAGAAATGAGTGCAAATGTCTTAATGTCTTCAACAGAGTTCGCTCAGAGAATTTCCAAAAAAACGTTTCAGAACAACAGTTGGCTTGTCGATAGACATGAAGTATGAATGTGAAGCTGGGTAAATTTGAAGCATACTTGGCAAGCTAGGATAAAGTGATAGCCGCTTGGTTCCGCTGTGAGAAATATGTTTTTGGTACTCAATATCACAAAGTCACAATGGTCTTTTCACTCTCTTTGTAAATGCAACCACACATCATTCACTTAGCTTCAAAATCATTTGGTCCTTTTTTGAAAAAGGGATACTTTTGAAGAATTTCTTAATTTTTTTAGCATTACTGACTAGCTATAATTACTAGCAAGTACTACGCTAAGCTATGTGCATCACACTGATCGTCGTATCACGGTTCATCTGTAAAGCTTGTACAGTACCTATAATGGAGTCAGAAGCCCCGCTCTAATGCAAAAGTCATTGAGATATTGATAAAAGATTTACCACCGCTATGTAACGACTAATGTGAAAGCATTCCCGCCTTTCCAGCTGAGAATTAACTCAACCAAAACATAGATTAATTAGACAACTTGCAGGCCCTCCCATAAATGAAGCTACACCACCAGCTCGTATCCTGTTGCAGTTGAATAGTGACAGATTGCTGTGTGTAATTACGATACATCATAGCCAGTGGCGTGACTGACTGTGGACAGAGGGGCGAATTTTCCCCTTGGCAAGCTAAATGTAACAACCAGTCTCCCACTTATATTTCGATTTTAGCATTCCTTTGGTTTTCAGTAGTTGTTTTTATGTGTTTTCGGAGTATTTTCCGGTTATTTAGTTTAGCCATCCACGCCGGATTCACCATCATTTCTCACGTTTTTTTTTTTGAGTGTTGGCTAGTAGACCCGGTACAGGGACCAGTGAGTCCCTCTTATTTAAGTTTACCATCCTGGCTCAAACCTTTAGTTACGCCGCTCATTATAGCTATGTAAAACAAGAAATGTAAAAAGGAGGATATTTTGACAGTTTTGGATGTCCTCGGAAATCATGTCATTTCACATGAAAAAGTGTACAAGTCGCCTACTCCAAAAACAGGACGTATGGTAGCCCTACTTAACAATGCAACTCTGTGCAAATCTGAGTAAGGCAAACGCAAAACCTGCCAGCGACGAGTAGAGACGTAAGCTGAAGCGTTCTGCGTGACTTGGCCGTGCATTCGCTAGAATCTAGATTCAGATTCCTTACCGACTTTCAGGAAGCAATAAGTGTAATAGTTGTTTCGTCACAATATCAAATAATTTACAAGTGAAATAATGCCGTCTGGACGACCGATAATTTAATAGCGTCGAGCCCCTCCCTAATTCCGGCGCTGCTTATGCAGTTATGAACTACAGTAAACCTCGGTTAATCCGGATTGGATTTGACCGACGATTTTATCCGGTTTAGGCGAAGATCCAGATTAACCGAAGATGGTTGTTTCTAGCCTGATGTCATCTAAGTACTGAGTTATCGATGAAAATTACTTAAATTCAGCACATTTACGACCCAACAGTAAACTTTCGCAGAAGCAAAACGAATTTATTGATGTATTTACAATGGTACATCAGACTAGCAACCGCCATATCCAGGCAGTTATGAACAAATTTAAGTTCATGGTTTTAGATTACTTGCCTGCGAAGAAATCTGGGATTTGGGACTGATGCAGAGATTCTGCGACTGGTCCATAAGCAGTTGCTCTAGCCCTCTGAGTACAATACACTCAAAAGGAAATTGTTCTACACAAGCACACTTAACACTGATAATAGACTGAAACCGTGATGCATTAGGTACATGATAACCCATGCCCGTGTGTGACGCAATAATCGTCTCTACGGTTAGTCGAATTTAGCGCGCACTTGCGGACGTTATCGTAATTCTATACGCTCGTTAGTGATTTTGAGCATGCTTGTGTTGCGTCTGAAAACTGCCAAATGTTTTCCAGAGACAAAAATCCGGATTACGAGATGTGAAGAGTAAATTTTATCCGGTATTGGCGAAGATCCGGATTAAAAACACTGGATGAGCCGAAGATTTTTATAAAGAAAAACGTTAGAAATCATTCGTACCACCAGTTTTGGCAAAGATTCGGTTTAACCGAGGTTTATTGCAGTGTCGCAGCGTTGAGTTTATTTTATATATCCTAACTTGTAGCGCTGACAGTTTATATTCAGTGCAATGACAAAAAATAAGGGGGGACTGCGTGTAGAAGAATATGGATATCATGTTAACAAAATTGGCCAAAACGTTGATTTGGAAACTTGAATATGACGTCACAAAGAGTGCACACTACAAACAAATGACCCCCCATAAAATTTTCTGTGTACGCCACTGTAATCAATCTGAACTACATCCTGTCGAAATGGTCAGTCGCACTATGCGAGCAAAGACACAAGTTTGCAACGTTGCACTGACACGTGTATTTCTACAGGACAACTGAAGCACTCCTGCGTGTCGGTTTATGAGTTAGAGTTGGGGCCCCTCCTCCTGCCGAAGGTCTGGACGACATTGACGAATCTGCGGTTGTACTGCATCCGGCGCATTGCTCGGCCCGTCTTCTTTTTCTTCTTTTCCTGTCTTTCAACCTGAACAGAGCAGCAACAACATCACCATCATCCGTGACCTTGAATGCTGACACATATTGAGGCGTCCTTTCTAGAATAGGTGAGCTGCCTGAGCTGGCCGTGGCTGCCGTTTTATAAATGCATTTTACATGGCCCTTAACATCGTTTGGCTGTTATCAAAAGACTTTTACTGCAAATTATTTTTGTCTGCATTGGGCCTCTGTTTCCGTAGAAGCACAGGTTAAAAAATTACTCTGGGTCTTACCCACGCCTGATACCTCGTCGCTTTTCGTTCGCCGACGAGTGATATTTACTTCATCCCAAGAGATGGTCCGGTCTTAGTTGGCCAAGCTAGACCTAATATCGTCGCATGTTCACTCTCGTTCTTGAAAGCCAGGCAGGATGTACACTGAACTGCAACAGTACTCATAATGCCGACAAATCAAACAATGAAAAGAGATAGTGACTAAATAGAGGATAAGGGTTACCATATCTGCAGAAGCAAAATTCCTGACAGTCTCAATGGCTGCATCTCGCGGCAACAAACAAGCGCTATGCGGCATTTTTCAGAATGTTCTTACAACTACCAATCCACCGCAAAATCTTAAGTTCTCATCTTCACAGCGCATTGTTCAAGTTAAACGTAGTTTACTAACTGTCAAAATTCCGGACGTTAGAGCATTTTTANTAATTATTTCCGGACACAAATTTTCACACCGAAATTCCGGGTGTCAGGNAAAATTCGGACGTTAATATGGGACTGTANGAGCCACGTAAGGTCAATATCGCGATGAACNACACAAAAATTCGAAATCTAGCTGCAACAAGAATTTACACCCCATGAAAACTGCCACAGACAAAATATTCGCACCAACATCCCGATTATGTTGTTCAGTTTTTTACCTTCAATACTGTTTTGCAATTGGTGACCATGAGTAGTCAAAACATCTTTCTATTAAGTTCCTGCTGTGAAACAACGAGTTCAACATTATTCCTGCCATGATTCTGAAGTTTTTACCTTTTCCGTATACGTGGTTCCAAAGGCGCAGACAGGAGGGATGTAGGGACAAAAGCGCCTCCCTTAGCAACTTATCCCATCAGAAACACTGTTAAATTTGCCTACGTTAGTCTTTCATTAAACCTTAATTCGGGATCGGGTGCACTTCATGAAGTTGGACGGTAGTACTAGCAGGCGTAGCAATGCATTTGTTATTAAGTCAGCCAGTTATGGATCTGAGGTTCGCGAAACAACCAAAGCAGTTTTGTTTTGCCCCCGCCAGGTCGTACCAGCATCCTCAACAACAGCTCGGTGTACCGCGCACCACAGGTATGGAAATAAACTGGAGATCATGCGCGCTGCTCCATAGTTAAAACGTCACAAAGCTTGGAATCGTGCGATGAGAAAAAGACAATCACCTTGTTTGCATAGCAAATTTAAAATGAAGCTGTAAACGTTGTGGATAACGTGAGGTACTTATGTTTCAGATGACCTGACATCTGGTAATGGTCACGTTGAGGAGCTCAGCTATCTCTCCGCTTCAAAAACAACGAGATTCATGAAGGATTTCTGTTTCGTGACACTTACTTCCACCACTGGGGAAGCACCAGGGGATTGCATATATCAACTTTGTCGCAACTTGGATTTGACTTCAAGGATACAATGGAGCCCAACAACATGAGCTGTCACGTGCGTGGGAAGGGGGTGGCAGGGAGGCTAAGGGTCCCCCTAGATTTTGAAATTTGACATTTTCCTATGAAAATTTTAAGCAAAAGAAGGTTTCTTTACTTTCAAGTGGGTACAAATGTAAGTTCACCACTTTTTGCCCCTGGAAAACATCCTTTTGACGCCCATGTGAACGGTGCTTACAGAGGTGTGCAGGCAAACGGGCGAATGCTGCATTCCTTAGCAATGCATACGCACTACACACTGCTGCAGCCACGTGCTTACTGTAATTCAATGTCTCTAGCGCATCTCAACTACCTATGATTCGAAACGCAATGAGTTTTTATTTCGCGGTTCGCTCAGGTTTGCCCAAACACCGACATCTAGTCGAGGAAGTGAACTGATACTTGTTCAAAACACGCTCGGTTAAAGCTCTGTTGTCACGCTTTGATTCTGTAAGTTTAGACCCCTTAGTAAATCCTGGTTGTGTCCCACCGCCTGGTCCATAAAAAGAAGTTGTTTATCAGAAACTACAAACTGTAATGAAGTTTTGCTGACACATTATCAAATCAAGCAAGTTATACAAGACCTGAAATACGACGTGAGTGGAAATATCGTCACATTTGACAAAACTCAACATTAGATTGAGTAAAAAGTTCACAGCAGCAACTTCAAATCAACAAACCAAAAGATACCCCCCCACACAAATCCAGATGTGCACTGACTGGGTTTCTGGTTTAGTGAACTTTTTTCGACGCCACACCCTCTTTCAGAAAGCCTGGTTAGCGGGAAGATTTGTGTTTGTTTTGAAAGTGTTTATGTTTTGATGCAGCAGACTCGCAGGTTGAGGTTTTGCCTGGTTACTGGCGATTGCAACTTATTAATTGGCTAGTCGCAAGCAAGTTTCGAAAAAAATTCATAAATATATGGAATAAGATGAAAAACTCAGAAATTGTTTGGCCTATTTCAACAAGAATTTTGAATTAAGAAATCAGTTGATCACGGTAGCCTGCAGCGAGGCTTAGCCAGTATAATGTTGAAGCTACTGGCCTAAATTTTATGTTTAAGGCACATACGGGAGGAGTCAACACCTTAGTTACTAACTGCTCAGCAAGCTTTCCTGCTAAGCACGCACCGGTTCTGCTTCAAATAACTTCGCGCGTATTTACGGCTTCGCATGCCTTCGCAAGGGATATCAATTCATTTACAGCACAGCACAGCACGGTTGGGGAACCTGCGGTTCACGTGAACGTTTCACATGACCCGCATCAGAATTTTTGTTGGCCAAGCTAGAACACAACATCGCGTCAAAACGATACTCTATGACAAGCAGACACGTGGACAGTGAATCAAGAGAAGTTTCTCTCTCTCATTGACATAGTTTTTTCCTATTTTCCTTTGAAAGAGGAAGGTAGAATTTTTCAATGATGAAATTCATTGATTTTTGCGGCCCGACAGCGATGTTCCACAATTCATGTGGCCCGTCATAGTAAATAGGTTCCCGTCCCTGGTTTACACTCAGCGATCTCTCGGCTCAATTTGTTGCCGACTTCATAGAATAAATTGACGTTATGTGTTCTTGAAAGCAACGCTAAATTGAAAACAGCAAATCGTACTGGCTCGTTTTTCAAATCCTATTCTAGTTTGTGTCTCAAGCAAAGTAACTGCTAACCCCGGGAACGATATGCGAAGCCATAAATACAAACGAAATAATGCGAGCAGAAAAACGCATTCAATGCAAGGTGAAACAGATAAGCAACATGATTACTGCGAACGCTGTGTAAACGGTTTGTGCCCAGCATCACAGTTCATTGAAAAGTATGTAACAACGCGTTGATTCCAGTCCGTGTCCTTGTCCATAACAATGCTATAAAACGAAACGAACTTGTGTATTTTATGCTTTACCTAAAAAAGGGCAACGCAGTAGGCTGGCCACCTCTTCCGTAGATACCCTTGAAATTACACGTGTGTAAAAGCCTTTATCATTCCTTATCACTTGCAAACTGCCGGAAATGTACGATGACGCAAAACAAAACTTAAAATAATTTTTTTTATAAAGTCATAAGCACCAAAACTACAGTCAGTTGCAAGCAATTAGTTACCTTTGGAGTTTGACCTTTTACTTTGCCGGCACGAGCCAAGGAGCCATGAACTTTGCCACCACAAACTCTTGCCAAGACATCAATGGTGGCCAAGTCCGAAATGCCAGAAGAAGCGATGGTTTGCTCATCATCTAGCGCCACTCCGTGGTAACTCAGCAGCTGAAAACAAATCTGGGGTTTTAGTATCACCGTNATTAGATTTCAAATATGTAATAAAACATATACACCACCTGTTCCTCAATATTTATGCCTTCTGCATCTCTGATCTTCTCCTTCAGTGATGAGATTGCATCACTTTGCTCAGCTTGCACACAGTGCAGTTGTTGAGAGCGCAGGAAAATCTGCATTTTAACACCTACAAACAATGCAAATTATGAAATCTATTATAAAACTCGCCATAGGTTTAACAGAAATGCTGGGCGCAGCATCAAACATCTAATCAACATAATATTGCTATAACTTTGTGTTAATATACAGCCATGTGAAATTCGCACATACCCTACACCAGGGGTCAGAAACCACCCGAGTGTGGCCCAGTCTGTGAGAATGTTACCAGGCCATGCAGAACCAAGACCTAATTTCTTCAAAAATTGCAGCAACCAAGACAAACTCACTAAGTAGGCTGGTCATAAGGAACACACTGCGGGAGACATTGACTACCATTGTCCCTGGGTGGGAACAATATTGCAGCAAAACACACCCAGATCTGATTCGGTGTCATGATGACTTATAAGTTGTAATAAATTAGCATGCACCAAACATTCGTTATTTTATTCATGTCTAGTATGCAAAATAATGTCAGGCTTAACTGGTCCATATTGCAAAAAAGGTTGCCGAACCCACCCCTACACCAGCAGGATATTTTGTAGGTTTAAAAGACAAATGACTACAGAACAAAATTGACAAGCCAACAAGCACAAGAGTCAAGCCCATTTGTTTTTCAAATGTAGCATGGTCTGCAATATAAGGCAATGATTTGCATATATTGAAAATGCTGAAGATTTTTACTATGGGGTCATGTATAATACTAGGGTGTCCTAGCTATATAATGTGCATCACTTGTTTGGTCATGAGGGTTACTGTAAAGCAAGCTGCTTTTAATTCAATTATCTAGATTTGTTGAACAAGTGTGGGAATGCAATGAATGCATGAGGGTGTTGGTCAGCTGAAGATAACGTGGAGTTTTTTTGAGTATCTTGATGCAGGGCAAGAAATGACAATTCTTTGTTGGAGATTCATGACTGCTGACAAAACATCCTGCAACATAGCCAACCCTTTACTGAGTGACATTTTAAACTTGCAAAGCATGCTGGCATCTTATAGACATCAAAACGTGTTCAATTGCTTCAGCTTCATTCCTTGTGATGCAAAAGTGCTCCAACACAATGAACAGCTTGACCCATAACCATGTTACATTTAACATACGAGTTCAAAGTCCACTTTTGAAGAGTGCAAATCAGCGTGAGGCAAGAATTTTTGCAGGACTGGAAAAATCTTTCAACCTCTTCAGATCCCAATTGACTGTATTGTTCACTTTCTGTTGTACCAAATATTATTGTTTTTATAATGCAAATCTGATTTGTTAAAACTTGCTGAAACTGCTGCATCACAATAGCAGCATGCTCAACTATCACTCAAAACACTATTGTTATCATTAGCTTACAAGTACATGCAAATGTTTATTGCATTTGGAGAGTAGCAGCAAGATTGAAATTTTGGGTAAGAAATAACTGATGTCAAATAAAATCAATTTAGATGTAAATTCAACAACCTGATACAATTCCAGCATGGAAGTTTGATGAACAATGTCTTCATTAAGTAAGAGATTATTGAAGTTTTGGTTTGCTTCACAGATGTTGGCAAAGCTGTTTTTTTGGTCATAGAGCAAATATTTTTTGAAATGACTGAAAAAATTTAAGTCAATTCAGTCATGTCTGAAACAGTAGGGTAGTGAATACTGTTACAGCGAGTTTTAATACTGTTATAGGATGAATGACTGAAATGTCTCAGCAAAAAAAACAATACGAAGCACCACCTTATTTTCAAATTGAACTGTTGGATGTCCAAATGAAGACAGATTATACAGAAATAAACGTGAAATTCAACCTATAAATATCTTGACCAGCAAGTTACCATAGCTGAAAAATTTTTATGGCCATGTGAAATAGCACTGTTTGGCCTGATTTAATGAAAACCCCTTATTTAACAATTCTGACAGACTAACATTTGGAAATGGACTTTGGGTAGCCAGCACTTCAATAAATTTTAGTCCAGATAAAGTGGTTACAAAAATAGGCCAGCAATTACAGGCTCTAGCTTTGCAGCAGGCTGTTTGAGGAATCTCCTGCCTGGTTCTGCTCCCATCTTCTGGCAATGATTCAAGCTTGCACTCATCATTCAGCAATAATAGTTAAGTCATAGCAGTGATCGACACCAAGCGAATCAATCACAATTTATTGCATAAGGAAACTAGTTTCGTGTGTTACACATCTTCAGTCCTGTGCACAAGTCGATATATGGCCATTTACGATCGGATTTGTTGAACAGTTTTGTAGCTGTGCTTGGTGGAGGGGTTCTAATTGGGCTCAATTTTGTAATCTTGAGTTTTGATCTTACCAGCAGTATGTAGTTTTTCTTTTCGTTTCACATGTCGACTAAACTTCAAATTGGAAGTGAAAAATGAGGATGTGAAGCTAAACCAGTGGTTTTCAACCTGGGGGTCATGACTCCCAAGGGGTCGTTTGCCTTTTTAGGGGCTGCAAGAGCTTTTGATAAAAATATTTATAATTACTTCCTTCTCCATTTTACATTTCGTATATGAAAACCATCTTTTGTTTCAGCCAAAATAATAGGATCTTCTGACAAAAATGATAGCTTTACTTTTTCATTCAAAATCATTTGAAGTGTGATTATGACCATTACAGTACAGAGTACTCTTGCATTTGGCAATGCACAAATAATTTTGTGATGTAAGAATGTGCTGTGTTTGTAAATTAGATATCTGCATGCGGTAACTAACTTGGGAGTTATTCTAGCTTTCAGTGAGTTGTGATGTGGAATGATTTGCATACGGCATGGGTCTCTCTCACTGATGCTGCCATGTGCATGAATGTAATAAACGAGCCTTTGTTCAACATTAGTCATTGTGATTTTTTATTGTGCAAGCACAACAGCATTGCATAAATCTCACTGGAAATTTGCAGAAGGGTGTCGTTAAGATTGGGTTGCTGCACGAAAAAGGTTGAAAACCACCGAGCTAAAACTAACTGAGGTGTGAGTGAAGTGTCAAACTCACAGCTGTAAGACCAGGTGCGGAAAATCTCCATTGCGGGTATGTAGCTTTGAAGCAAACATTTAAATGTTTCTTACTTGCAAAGGGTCATTGACCCTGTCTGGTGGTTCAGGGTCCCGGTGGTCATAAAACACTTATTAATGAAAATTTTTCTTCAAATTTTCAGGTTGTGTTTGAATAATATTTATGAAAAGTCGAGAAGCTCCACCATGCCTGCTTTTTTACAAACAATTTTATTTACATTTAAAAACAAAAATGGTCAAAATGACGCCCTCAATAGTTCTAGTGTTTACTGGAATCATCTGTATTTCAAGCATTCCTGCTCGCACAGTATAAATATCACTGAAAATTCAAACTAAATCTAAAAAACTGATTTGTAAATGATAATTTCTTAAATCCTTTTTCTCAAGTAGTCTAAAAACTTTGTGCAAAGGGTTGAGCCTAGCCTCTTGTTCAACAGGTCAGAAGCAAAACTTAGTATTTTCATATTAAAATCATAAGCAAATGTACACATTTACAAACCTTGCAGTTTTTAGTGGAATTAACACCTTGGAAGGCCTTGTACAGTATGATATATTCATACTTTGTATGATATATTATATTCATACTTTGTATGATATATTCATACAGCTGTTACATATTTATGTACAATATATTACAAACCACAACTCACTTTGCAAAATGCCTGAGTGAAAGTGCCATACAGTTAGCCACACAACCACCCATATGGTGCCATACCGCTAGACACTTCTTTCAATTAAAAATGATTCATGTGATTTTTTTCATGATAGTGGCTACAGGTGCGCCAGTGGACCTTCTTATTTAATAACTTACTATCTGCTGCCTGTAACGTGACAGTAACGCACGATCAGTGTGCAATAGACTGCACTAGGTTTGGTAGGAAATGTCTCTTAGGTCTGCCAACAATGAGGCGGTTCAAATAAAATGCTGAGTTTATGACTATAATGGCACTTTTGGTTTGGCTCTCACAACCTTGGCGCTTTTGTTTTTGTAGCAACGGTTGCACTTTTCATGGGACTAGTCTTTCTTTACTTTTTCAAAAGTTTTCAAATTTTGTGTTCAGATTTACAGCTTACGTTCAGATTTAGTATGGTTCTACTAAGACATACCAAGGCTACAGGTCCACCAGCAAACCTTCATTTTTTAAAAATAATTAATCCGCCGCCCGTAACATGACACTAATGTAATGTCTGACGCTGGGTCCATGATGATTGTGTGCTAGACTGCATTACACTTGCTAGTAATTTACTGAACCCAAACCTTCAACCAAAAAAGTAAACACAAATCGGTTCCATCATGGCAGTGCAGCTAAAGTGACAAACTCAGCGTTTTATCTGAACTGCATCACTGCCAGCAGACCTATAGCCACTTCCCTTTTTCATAAATGATATATTATCTACAATTTGTTGTTTCAACTCCATTTCATGAATAACATCTTTTCGATTCATTGCTTTGAAATGTTGTTTTCCAAGATGCAAATGAGATGTTATTTACATACAAGCATGTATTCCCATGAGATGTCATGCATGACGTGAGACTTTGCAAATAAATGTCAAATCAAGTGTGATTGCTTGTCAGCGCAAAAGGGTTTGTGTGTAGCATTTTGATTGATGCCTCACTGAAGAGTACAGTATCAAAAGTTAATATAATTCCAACAAGGAACATTTCTAAAAATGAAGTAAAAAATGATAACTGAATCACCAGTCTTGGCAATACCTGTTCATGTGACATATTCCTTATACTTAAAACCATGTAGAATTCAAAAAACATGATGAATTTTGACTTTGCCAATGATAGTTTTGTAAATTTAAAGTAAAATTACGTACGTGCTTGCCACAAAATCTATTCTAGATTTTGACACCTTTTGTAGGTTTGTGAACAACGAACACTATTGTGTAATTTTGCTTAAACTTATACAATAGAAATCTACATAGGGTGTCAAAATAATATTCTAATATTCTTGTAGATTACAAAAATCCACCTAAAGATGCGAAACAGTATTTCTTGGGCAGCTGCTTTTCAGCTAGGCAGTGGCTATAGGTCTGCAGGCAGACCTTTTTTTAATATATGATATGCCTGTCACATGACACCATTCGAACCTCTTTGAACTGTATACAGTTTTGTCGAAAGTAAATGGCTCCTTGGTTCGGTAATTGGGACAAAATCATTCAGGGAGCAATACATTGAAAACAAAGTTGAGGATTGGGTGAAAGACCTTCAGCTGCTTTCAAATTACGCACAAGATGATCCTCAAGCAGCATACTCAGCATTGACCATAGGATTGTGGTCCTGATGGACCCATTTCCAAACAGTGCCGGATATGAGTGAATTATTTGTACCACTGGAAAATGTTATCATAGAACAATTGATTCATACTCTCATAGGACAAGAGGTAAGTGATGCAGAAGGACAAATGTTAGCTCTTCCTCTCAGGCATGGTGGGCTAGGTCTGACAAATCCTCAAGAAACCGCCAAGACTGAATATGACCATGCTACTCACATCACAGCTAAACTAACAAAATCTACGCTTAAACACTTGATCTTGATTACAACCTCTCAGACCAACAACATTCCAGGCACACAAAGAACAGAATATGACAAGAGAAGAACGCAAAATGCCGAAATAGCCGTGATGAACTTCTGTATTAGAAGAACTGACTCCTGAGTCACAACAACTCATAAAAGGAGCAATGGAAAAAGGGGCATCTTCTTGGCTGTCAGCCTTTCCAATCAAAGTGATTAGATATGTACTAAACAAACAAGAATTCACGGATGCCATCTGCATAAGATATGGATGGAAGGTGAAAGGCATACCCACCCACTGTGCATGCTTGTGGAGAGACAAACTTGTTGATCACAGCCTCATTTGCAAACTGGGTGGCTACACTTCAANGAGGCACAACTCAGTGAGAGACTAAGGTACAGATAATAAAAAAGGTCTGNAGAGATGTTCAGATTGAACTCACACTTCTGNCAATCAACGAAAACAACTTGAGAAAAGTCAACACTGCTGACAATACAGGTTGGATATCTGTGAGAGGACTGTGGAATAGCTGTGAGACAACTTTCTTTTGACATAAGGATCACAAATCCTACCTCACAGTGATATTCTGGGACGTCCTTAGCAGAGATCTANCAACATTAAAGATTAGGGTAAGTACAACCAAAAAGTGATTGACATTGAAAAGTCTCCATTCAATCTCTGTCTTTACAAAANGTGGTGGGACAGCACCAGAGTCAACAAAAGACTGGCAGAAAACATAGCTGAAAAACGCAGGGAGTCATATGCATNTGTCATGACATACAGAAGGACAAAGCCCATATTTGCCCTATTGAGGAACANCCTCACTACAATACCAAGATTTTGAGGCAAACGAAGCAATATCCACCTCCAGGACCTCATGGACATTGACTTCAGTTTAATTCCTAGGCCCACAATCATGTAAAGCTGAGGTGCAGTGTCAATGACATGACACCAGTTATATTTATCTGAGAAATAAGTGGCTAGTTCACGTAAGTCATGACCTTTTGTGAAACTACACCTTTTTCTATTTTTTCTAGAATTAAATACTTTTCTCATTTACTAAACATATTTTGTTTTTCATGTACCCAACACTTATTGGATTAATGTTTGCTGCTAAGATTACTGTAATCTGTCTGTGCCCTTGTTTCTTCAACATCATTTGGTGACACCATGCATCTGCTTGGACATAACTTATCCATTTCATGGAGCTCACCCCATCATGGTTCATGGGTAAATTATTTCTTCATGATTTACATGTACAAACATTGTTTTCTGTCCTTGCTTCTTGTTTTTGTAATGAAATGTTATTTTGTCTAATTGCATTGCTCTCTGCCTCACAACCCTTATTGTCATTCACTTTCTTTACCTATGTGCTTGCTTCAACTGCTCATCTGTACATGCCTCAACTCTTCACCCATTGCTTGCCCACCATCATCTGTTACATTGATGTATATTGTGTATGTACTATAAAACAACTGTTCTATACTTTTTTAAAAATTGTATTCTCAACCCTTCATGTATTATTTCTGTAAATATTTTTTGTCACCTTGTTTTTCCTGCATACTC
>JGI24022J15233_10001866_pt1 | contig 18694 bp, 7 predicted proteins | sample Ectturendosymbi2_FD_15233 | JGI IMG/M metagenome (IMG submission 15233) | reverse complement strand
TTAATCCAGATCTTCCCCAAAACCGGATAAACCTGGTGGTACGGATGATTTCTAATGTTATTCTTCATAAAAATATTCGGTTTATCCGGATTTTTTTAATCCGGATCTTCGCCAATACCGGATAAAATCTACTCTTTTCACATTTCGTAATCCGGATTTTTTTTCTAGGAAAGATTCGGCAGCTTTCAGACGCAACACAAGCGTGTTCATGATCACCAAGAAGCGTGAAGAATTATCACATAACAACGTCTGCAACTGCGTGCAACATCCGACTAATCGTAAATACACTTGCGTCACACATGGGCATGGCTTATCATGTTGATCGTAACGCTCACGGAAAGCCGCTATGACTGTGCCACAGTTTCAGTCTCTTGATCAGAGTTGAGTTTGCTTGTGAACAGCATTATCCTTGAGTGTATTGTACTCAGATGTCTGGAGGGCATTGCCTTCCAAATAGAATGACTGCTTGTGGACCAGTCGCAGAAATCTCTGCGGTATTCCAAATCCCAGATTTCTTCGCAGCCAAGTCGTGTAAAATTATGAACGTACGATTTCTCATAACTATTGGATATGGCGGTTACTATTCTGATGCACCATTGTGGATACTTTAATAAATTCGTTTTTCTTCTGCGAAAGTCTGCTGTTGGGTCATAAATGTGTTCAACTTAGTAATTTTCACCGGTTTCTCTGTACGTAGAGGACGTCATCTAGAAACAACCATCATCGGATAATCCGAATCTTCGCCTAAACCGGATAAAATTGTCGGTCAAATCGATTCCAGATTAAACGAGATTTACTGTTTTCCGAACCACATCATCATTCAGTACTCTGCTTTCAAAGGGTTCCCAAACAACAACTGTAATGTGCAGGTACTCTGCTTTGCAAAGGGGCCAAACAGCAAATGCATTGCGTAAGTACTCTGCTTTCAAAGGGGTCCAACAGCAACTGTAATGTATACGTAGGCTACTTTGCTTTCAAAGGGAACCCCAACAGCAGTTAATCAGGGCCAGCCTTAGCAAGTGCGGGGCCCAATTGGAAGCATTTTGCGGGTCCCCTCTCGTGGCTCGTGCAGAAATATTTGTGGGAATCAAGTAATAATAACAGAAATCATAAAGAGCTAGGTCCGAAGGGGTTAACGATAGTGGTGTCTGGGGGCATAACCCCAGTTTCACTTCTTCAGCGGAGATTTACCATGTCAATTCCACGGACATCTCCGTAACACCCAATAAATCCATGAGTTGCTACATTCAATACCTTCTCTCTGACCAGGTGCCTATCGTGGTCTAGGCTACGGCAGGTCAATTGGCCATGCGTTAAATGACATTAGCAACACTGCTTGGACCAGTCAGCGAAGGCAAGATATAATATCTTAGTAACAAAACATCAGCAAACGAAAAAACGGGAGAACGGTACATCACACAAAAACTACAGCAATGCATCCTTATATTATAACGCTCCGAAATAATAGCAAACCCGAATGAACAAATCACAAAAAATGCATTTGGCAAGAGAAAATTATCTTTCGTGCTTTAGCATTAGCAATGCCTTTGAAAACTTTGTCCAAGTTTAGGCCTTTGTTAATTTCTGATTCAATGGACATAATCGTCAAACAAACGTTTAGGCGATCTTGCTGGAGTGATGATCTCAAATAGGTTTTAATTTCAATAGTTTTAGCTTAGAAAAACTCTTTACTGCGGAAACCACGGTCACTGGGATAATCTATTGTAGATCCTGAGTGCAATAAACAAATAAGGGAAAGAGGCTGCCTCATCAGATCTCTGCTAGGAAAACTGAATAAAGCTATTAAAAACCGATTAAGGAGTACACATTTGCAATAACGAACTACTGTAAACTTAATTTTCAGACGACAGTGGCAGTAATTACTGAAATAGCAATGCCCTTCTGCTGTAAGAGTACGAAAAACTTACAAGTGAAACAGAGAACAGATTCAAACTTAAACCTTCTCTGCCTTAACTAGCTGCTGTTGAAAAGAGCAGGCCACATATCAAAAATAATGACCACTGTTGCAAACGAATGTATGAAGATGGAAAAAAAACGCGCAGTTTACTTTGGTTTTTCGTTGGCAACCGGGGTCGGGACCCCACGCCGGCGTCTCACAAGCAGCTTCGATTGAAAGTGTCAGCCTTCGTATAGGTTAACAGGCGTCAGGGGCGTTCCAGCCAGTAAGTTCAAGGGAGTGGTTTCAATAATATTTGGCAGTCAGGTCTCATTACGAGTTCACTACTGTAAGAGGTATGAAGTATAATTTGCGAAACTGCTGTGAAAAAACAATGGATGTCTAAATGGCATTATATCGCGAATGCTGTTTTCCGAATTGTAGAATATCTTGGTGAAAAAAGTTACTTTCTTAGGTTTTAGGGGGGGCGATTGGACCTTCCCGGGATCCGCCCCTGTTAGGCGTTGCGTCGGGCCCCCTTTCGCCCTGGGCCCAATTGGAAACAATCGGTACAAATCGGCTAAAGGCCGGCCCTGGTTGCAGTGTGTAAATACATTGCTTTCAAAGGGGCTCAAAGTAACTGTAATAAATAAGACCTTTTTTTCAAAGTGTCCCCAACTTCACTGATTTGTAGTACTTCATATTTCAATTTTGGGGTAGAAGCTTTCTTTAAAGAGCTAAGTGGTGACGGGACTGAATTTTGGTTCCTTATGAACGCGTGGGCCCCCCAATTGGTGGGTGATGCGGCTCTGATCGCTGCATGAGTGGAACACAACATCTAACATTATTATATCAACGTTTCAAATGGGTGTCCCAATACTGTGCAGATAAAGCTAGGTAAATTGATACTATTACAAAAAAACTTGTTGCTTTATAATAGTAAGTTTTGAGAAGATTATCAAGAAAAACCTCTGAAAAACATACAAAGTGCTTACCATTTTAAACTTCACAATATAAACCACGCGATTCTCAACAACTTTTTCATGCTGTTTCAAAAAGCAAATGAAGTACCACGTGCAAAAAAACGTTTTGAAACATGTCAAAGTGTCAGTTTCTACCAATAACGGTGAGCTTTGTTGCGATAAATCCACAAATATTTAAACACCATGATTAGCACCTCCTCGAGGAAATTGTATAAAAAAAATATGAAAAGTTGCAATCTGCAAGTTTGTTCATTTTAATTCCCGCTTTTCCTCTCAGTAGGGTCGCGGACGCTGCAGGCCTAGGAGGAATCAAAATACCTCACGGTTAATATCAGTCTCAAGCAGTTCGGCTGGTTCCACACCAAGACAGGACCACGCAAGATGAAAGGTGTAGTTACTCCACCAGGTACTTGGACGACCTCTGGGCCGCTTCCCCTAGGATGAGCCAGCAGTACGTGCCTCGCCAATCATTTGCGCACATTTAGGGCACATGGCAGAACCAAAAAGTTGGGGCCTGGTTACAGTATTTGGAGGAGAATTGGCTCGACATTCCGGTCTTTACGAAATTTACAGTTGTGCACTTTGTTCCGAAGTATTACACCGTTAACGTTTCCTAAACAGCCCATCTCCTCCGTTTGCATTTGAGATAATATTCGTACAAACATTAAAAAATTCACGAATATAGGTGAGGATCGGAAAAAGACCTATTTGAAAACTGACAGCATTGCCACGTTGGAAAGTTCATGTTTCAATTTTAATTCAATTTGATTTCTAATTTTGAAACAGACACGAAGTCCATACCACAAACACACATTGCCTGCACAACGCAGATCGATAAAAACAGACAAAACAGAACAAGGGCGTATGGAAATGCGAGGTATGGGTAACCACCAAAAGTTCGGTATGTTACAAAAACTATATTACCTGCGCAAAGAGATTGATTGTTTTCGCATGCTTTTTGCTTATTATTTGTCAAATTTATGCAAATACCACGGAATGAATTTAAATGGAAATTTCAAGCAATATGTAAATGGGCCAAAAAGAAATATTTAGGTTTTGGTGGGAATCTTGGTTACCGTCTGCATCAAGGAAACATCTCGCCATTTTTTGAGGACCTTTCTTCCACTACGCATGTTTCAGATTGTGTTCCGCGATAGTTCACTTTATCCGAAACAACTGTCTGTATTTTGTCTCCTGTGGCTGATTAGCGCATGCGCCAACTCCATGTGCTATCTTACCAAATTGTGTAGCATGACAGAACTGTTGCATGATCTCAAAAAAACAGTTGTTGACATAGAAGCATTCATGGATTTGGTAGTGTCTCAGTAGTGAAAAAGGAAAACTAAAAGTTTGCTGCACGTCCATACACGACAAAAAAAATTTTTCTGTGCACTTTATGCGCATTCTCAATTATTGTGTAGTTTAGCAAGATTCGATCTTGCAAACCGGGGTGTGCCCCTGCCAATCCAGCCACACACCTTTTATGCTCGACTGCTCGGATTCGACGAGACATTAGCGCAGCCTGATTTTGCAGTTGTAAATTGCTCTGACGCTTTGATGAGTATGCTGTGATCCCCCGTCTTAACGCGCTGTCTGATATTTTTGCAGTTATGAACTGCTGTGTCTTAGTGTTGAGTGTATTTTCCTCCGATATCCTAACTAGGACCGCTGATAGTTCATAATCATTGCAACGAATGCAATGACATAAAATAAAGAGAGTACTTATAGACGAATATGCATATTATGTCAACAAACTTCGCCAAAACATTGGTGTCGACAAATGAATGTGACGTCAAATTGTGATGTCACAAACAGTGCTCACCAAATACAAATGACCAACATAGGGGTTTGAATGAAACCCCTCCTATGAAAATGTTCTGCCCAGGCCAGAACGTTTGCAACAGAATGATTCAGGATACATTGGGGCCACAACCACAGAATTACCGCCGCTTTCATAATTCATCTGCCGTGTCTGGTCGTTGTCCATCCGTAGATCGCCGGGGCACGATATATTTGTGAACCAGTGCACGATATACTCGTGCTTCACTTCAAATGCCAATGGTTTAGCGCCGGGTGATATGCTTTCGTCTATTAAGTACGAACATTTCATACAAGTCTGTAACAACCAGAAACATTTATTTATAATGTTATTTGACGTACGCTGTGGTCAGGAGGGATATCAAAGCAACCATGGTATATTTTGCCTGCAGTCATGGTGGTTTTGCGTACCGTAACGCACCCGTTTGGCCGAGGTGCGGAAATAAGATGGGCCTGCTGTAACCATGTGGTTGATTGTCCCGTCACATTTTATTTCATTGGAAGCGATTTATAATGTAATGTGGATAAACAATCACTCAGAAATTTTCTTACTGAATTGAAACCAGTCATGTAGATATTTGATGATTTTTGCTTGAGCATAAATATTTTTTTCGACAGCAAGTAACTGCTTCAGCCGCGTGTTCGACGCTGCTTCACAAACATTCGCTCTCGGCAGATTTCAAATGACCCGTTAGTGTAAAGCATTTGTGAACGTTTGCCAGTGTGATGGGGATAAATAATTACTCAGAAACGTTTTTTACTGAGTTAGAACATCTCTTGCGGAGATTTGACGATTTTTGCTTTAGTAGAATTTTTTTTTTTAACAGCAAGTAACTGCTGGAGCCGCCTGTTCGGCTGCTTCAAAAACATTCGCACTTGGCAATTCGCGCTGCCTCGGCAGTTTTCAAACGTCCCATTAGCGCAAAGTCTTTGTGAGACAGGGAGGGCATCACGAAGAATAACACCCATTGAATTGCGCAAAAGCAGGAATTGAGTTATCGCGGCGTGTGATCTTTTGGCTGCTTCCCAACAACACATATCGATGGAGATTTAGAGTTCAACACAGCACAATAAAAGTTGCTGCCAACAATGGCTCACACTGCAACTTTGCCGCTCGTCCTTTCTCATCGCAACAACGCCAAGCACCAGAACGTGCGTGCATAACTTTTTCACAAATTTCAAACCATGTTTACGACCACCTGATAAAAATGTTGTAGTTTTCTTCTCTCCTTTCATACACTACTATCTTGACAAGCGGCTGCTACAAGGTAATCACAACATATTCTATGATATTCAAATTTTTTTCTGCAACAACAACAACAGCAGAAGCGTTACATTTCAGCACCCAAGAGCTGGCAATTGTCGAATGCTCAGGCCACGTGTAGATAAAATTTTGCGTTGTTTTTTGTGCGAAAATAAAAGTTTGCGTTTTTTCGTGGTACAATGTGTGTAACAATTTATTTCGTAGTTCAGTCAGTGCAACGAAAATATCTACGGAGGTTTTAGTTATCGAAATGAAATACTGCTGTAAGTTTTAGTCAAATCGAACCAAAACTGAGTTACTCAGCGATAGGCAAAGCACAGCTGCACGCATGTGCGTTTTCGGACTGAGTCGAAAAGCAGAAATGCTGTCTAGGACCAGGCGATATGAAAACTGTTATAACTTTTCTTCTCCGCAATTTATCAATTTTAAAACTTGGCAGTATGCTTTGTAACAGCTATAGCAACTGTTTCGCTGATTTTTACATTTTTCCCATTCTTGGAATAGGCGCAATAAATTTTTCAAAGCAAAAAAACAGCCAACCCACCCTTGTTTTAGGGTGCTATTTCTCTCTAAAACAAGTGGAAAAATTGTTTAATTTTGTTTTTCGTAAGCTACACAATGTCATTGACGTTTTTGTGCAGAATTGTTATTTCTATCGTGGATCGTTTTCCATCCAGGGCTTTTTGAAATAAGGACTTGCCCACTCAAGCGTCAGCGCGAAAACTATTCCGGCGTCCTAGCGTTAGACAGCAGCCACGAATATATCATGGACCGGCGGTTGATGTTTAACACTATTGTCCGCTAACGCGTAACACTTGGTGCAACAGTACATCCAGAGTAGAACGATGAGTCTAACCCTCGTCAAGGCCATGTAATGCACGAATGTATTATGGCACCCACACACCTTCAACTTTCTGGATCTTTCAAGAGACAGGTAGATTTTTTCTCAAAAAAGCCTAAAAGGTAGGAATGTTGCATTGTACCTGATGACCACTAACACTCGCTCGCCACAGCAGATCGTATAGAGCCCTACACCCACAATTATAGGCTACACGCAATCTCTGCATGCATGATTTCTAGAAATTACACCATAATTGTGATGCATACGTGGGTGGACAGAAGGTCGAAAAAGTGCATATTTTGCTGCGTTTATTGTGACCATGGAGTGATAAAGCTCACGCAGAACTGCGTTTGCTTTACTAATCCACGTATTAATTTCTTAGCTCCATCTTCCGTCACTCGTGAATACCATCCCAAAGTAGTTGAACTTTGCGTTTCTAGACAGGCACAATGTATCAGTATTGGTTTTCATTGTTATTTGGTGGCATGGAGCTGAAAAATGGTCTATTGGTGTGGTGTGTCTTATTCATGCATTTTTCTGACTGAAATTACGAAGCAAAATAATGCATCAGGAAAAAAACAACGACATCAAAGACTAGACATTAATTGGATGCTGATGAAAATACAAAGACATAAAAATTTGAGGCTTGGCAAATTGATAAGAACTGATATACAGTAGTTGAATCACCAAGGGTTGGCGAAAAATCTCAAGAATCAAAAGTTCAATCAGCCCTGTTGCTAGCACAAATGAATTTTTAATTGAAGACGTTTCACAGATAGTAAAATGGAAGTAACCAATTGCATCGAATCAACGTGAGACGATCTAAGGAAACAAAACTACACCAGAAATTAGAAGCGAAGAGTATGCATATGTACGTGGGGATTGGGATATCATCGAGGTAGGTAACGACAAAAGAAAAACGATAGAAACTAAAAACAACGATACAGATACAGAAAAGTGACACGTTAATCAAACAAAATCAACAGCAACGTTGGCAAGAAAGCTGGATGTTCTTATGTTGCTTTTGAAATAAATATGGTGAGAGATATTTCAGATTTTCAGGAATATCAGACAAGAATGCAAGCTCGAAAGCTTACAGACGTGAAGCTCACTCCAACAACATTTTCTGCGAATAACATCTGGTGTAACACCAGTGAAACAACTTTGATGTCCATTGTTTGGTAGTTCTATTCTTACCTTTGAGTCTTAAGTTTGAAAGACGTAGGCTGCTCTAGAGACTATCATTGAAAAGTAAAAGTTGCGAAGGTAGCCACAAGGATTAGTTGATAAAAGACTAAATATTTGGCAACAAAGGAGGGAAACAAAGGGAAAAATAGCATGGTAGAAATCAGTGAACATCGCTAAGGGGTACAAGAATTATTTGAAATGAAGAATATCATGGTTTTAACATTATGTGCGTCTGCGTCTAATTTGTTAAGTCTGTCATCTTCACAGATATTCAAGGAGTCAAAACTGACTTGTTCTACAAAAGTAATGGCGTAAGTGTCAGTGGTGGAGGAACCTTTCTCGAAGTGGAAGGGCTAGTAGCCCACCTCAATAAAACTATGGTCAATTGCTGATGGTTCGTATCAGGTCCACAGTTTACCTACGTTTTAGAGTTTGAGGGAGGGAACGTACCTTATTGTGTTGGCGATTGCTCAGTTGCAGAGTGTCCGCTTTTCAATTGGAAGGTTCGGCCACTGAGTGAAACGCTGTAGCGCTCCTTGGGAAAATGCGTTCACCTTAGCTGCCTCGGTAAGAAGCATATTTCAGGCATTGGCATTCCGCTAACTGCCGTAGCCAAAAGTGTATAAACAATTTTTTGGCAAATCTCATGCTATTTTTAATGTTCAATGGGATACTCTCAATAAGTGCCATGAGCTGTAGCCTAGTCATTAAGTGGGCTTATCAACATTAAATTCTGGTGGTTGAAGTGAAGAACTCTGCAAAGGTAACGTTGCTCAGTTTCAATATAACGACTGTTTTCCTGCATGACGTAATGGTGTCGGAAAATGACATTCCTGAAGCGGGAAGTGCTGTTGATGTGTTTGCGTGGGTAACTTTATGCTCATATTCCCGGTTTGAACTGCTAGTAGAGTGAATAAGAGGCATCTGATAGGCAGGGTGTTCCGTAAAAGTCTCATTTATTCAATGGTATACTTAACATTTACAGTCATAGAAAATTTCATTTCAACAAGAAAAGCTCAGAAAAGGTGCTGCTCTCAGTTGGATGAAGTTGAGGCAAGAACTTTAGTCTGAAAACCGACCGCAAGACTGGACTATATGTTTAGATTTGATGGATTGGTAATGCAGTTTTCGAAAATATATGTATATTGGGAACCAGTCCCGCCGCCATGGTGAGCTTTGGTGGGCCTGGTTCCCCCAAACAAAGCTCTAAGCTTCCAATGTGAAATGTGAAACATTACATATCAATGGATTTTTTGTCAAGTTTTAGAATGTCAGCCTCCCCTGAACAAATCTAAAGTTTCCCCAATTTAAAGACGTTTTGGCGATGGTTCTGTTGGTAACGAACAAAGGCAAGCAATAACACCATGCACGTGTCAATGCAAGAGGTCCTGCCCAACAGTTAGACTAACTTAAACAAGGTGAAATATTAAACACTGCATATTTCGGTTCGATAGATAAAGTGACATTAGTGTATTCATGAACTCAAATTAGCTATTGTTTAAGCGACTTCTCCTGCACCAGAACACATGACCTTGATTGACAAAAAGCAAAGTTACTAAAATATCTGTTACGTGAGTAATACAAGTATTTCTATACAAATATCTTGATACAATTTCTGTAGCGTACGATGTACTCAAAAATTGTGCAAATGGGTAGAAGGCATATTCAAGTATATATTCACAGTTTTTTCAACTATACAGCTTTTAAGACATTTTGACAAGAGTATAACATAGTGTACAGTTCATCATGAAATGTTCATCCGCAGGGGTTTGGCATCATTTATGCATTATGTTGATCTGTCCATGGTGTAACGCTTAAGTAGCATAATGGCAACAAATATATCTTATTTCATTCATTATCCGATTGCAGTCCTTGTTGCATGTATTTCTTGCACTTTTTTTGCTAAATACTTCTTCGATAATACTATCACGACATTACATACAACTTGGTGTCTTTCAGTGTTACTGTGGTGTTAACCACAATGCTTAGAAATTGGCGAATGGAATATATTTTTCTTATTAGATGTAGCATGAGCAAGTATTGATTGATGTGAGAATTTTTTGATTCGGATGTCAGCGGCTACTGTCAGAAAACTTAATTATCTCTCTTTAGTCGGCATAATTTGTTTATCAACATCCTTCGCTGTTGTTTAAAGATTTTCCTAACACGTGGATGTAAAATATGATATTTAAGCTGTGTTGTTTCTAACAATCGCAACTGTGATTTTTTTCTTTCAGAAACGAAGAATATATCATATTCGCTCGTATAGGTCAAGAAACATTGTTTAATAAATTGAGATTGTGTTTAAATAAACTGTTTTCTTTTGTGTCCAAAAGACAATAGCAATGCCATTGCACAAGACATCACCATGCTGTGCTATGATTATAATGCATTAACACTTATACAGCGGTAGGATTACAGTTACAGGTAAAAAAAAACATTAATCAAGCAACGACGGTCAAAGACAGTAATATTTTTGAAGTGGAAGTCGTTCCATAAACTTTGTACAGGAATGAAAATGAAACGAAAGCACATGGGGGAAGATTAACGAAAATCGTATAACTTATTTACTTTTTGCCTTTACGTATGTATGCTTTCTGAATTTTGGACAGTTTTTGACAATTTCACAGAAGACAACCACATCTCTGATGGTGATAAATTTGCGTGGATAGGGAAGAGTTCGTGATATTGCCTTCTTGAAACATACCAAATCAGTGGTAATTACACATGATTTTTTTTGCATAAAATATCGGTGCAGCTCAAGTTGATAAACATACCCTTAAATGCCAGACATTGTTCAGAATTAAGAAAACGAACAAAGACGGTTAGTCCCTATGCATTATTTGAAGCAATTTCAGAAATGCCAAACATTTCTTCAAGATAAAGAATGACAAATACTCTTCAGGATAACGAAACCGAAAAAAGCGGTTGGTCCCTACGCACTATATTAGGCAATTTCGAAGAGACGTTCTGCGTGACCAGTGAGCCTTTTCATGACATTACCACGTCAACCTGACCAGAGCAGGTGCTTTGCCTCAACATTGTGTTCAGCACAAGCAATTTACGGTTGATCAGTTACATTTGCTCAGAGTCAGTGTAATCTCACATTTGCCAGTAACAAAAAGCGTCTAAAATGGAAAACGAGTCCAACCTGATTGAAAGTGACAGCTTACTTCTAAATCCACAGCTCATAACCTTTTTCATTTCCCTCTGAGTGATAACATTGTTCTCGAATTTGAATTTTTTGAGGTTTAAAATGCATTAGTTACTGCATTAAGTAAATACTGCTTCAATTTTGGTTTTCATTTAAATCAATGTTTCCCAACCTTTTTGAGACACAGACTCATTTTCGGACCAATTTAAATCTTCGTTGATTCAAAGAGAGACTATGGCTACGAGAGCAATACAAACACTAGCTTTAGAAAAGTTGTTTTATCGCCCACATTAACAAATTTCAATGAGAATCTCGTCTCCGAGGTTGTTTCACAAGTTTGTCGAAATAAGGGCCTGTGGTCGTCAAGGCACACCTGAGAGCAAACCGCAGTTTTGAACGGCATAGGTTTCAAACAATTGCAACTGTGAATTTTTTCTCTTGCCAACGAAGAACGTATCATGTTCCCTCAATCAAGACAGATATTTTTATCAACCGACGTTGACGGCACGATAGTCCGCAGTTATATGTCCCACAGCAAAAAAAAAACATTCAGGTTTGTTAAAAAAGCTGTGCATCCTTTGTGTACACAAAAGCCAATAGCAACGTTAGTGCACAAGAAATTACAATGCTGTACTATGATTATTATTTCTTAAATGCGTATGCAGCGGTACGGTTAATAGTTAAAAAGCATTGATCTACGGAGCAGTCCAAAGTCAGTATTATTTAAAAAAATGGAATTCGTTCAATCAATGCTGAACAGGAATGAAAATGAAACACAAACACTAAGGAAAGAAATTAATGCAAATGGGATTGACTGTTTACGTTTTGCTTTGTAGCAACTATGCGTTCTTAATTCTGATTTGACACACCCTGTTTTCTTGGACATTTTGTCGACAATTTCACAGAAGAAAACCACATCTTTGAAGGTGATAGATATGCATACAAGGGAAAGTGTGGACGATGTATTATCTGAAAACATAAAGAATGGATGTAGTTGCATGTGAAATTTGCTGTATTGGAATCTGAGTGCAAGTCAAGTTGGTCAACAAGCCCTTACATGCCAAAGATTCTTTAATAGGATAATGGAACCGAAAAAGACTGTTAGTCCCTGTACTATTTTAAGCAATATCAGATAGACGTTCCTCTTGATCAGCAAACCGTTACATGACAACACAACGCAAAGTTGAAGTTGACATCACAACCAAACAAGTGTTTTGCCTCAATGGCGTCTTCAGCATAAGCAATTTACGGTCGATTAAAGGTATTTGTTAAGAGCCTGTATTGTAAAATGTTTACAAGGATCCAAGAACATGTCACAATTGCCATGTCAAAAATGATTGTTTTACGATAAACTAAAAGTGGTACGCAACGATTGCACACAGTTGTTGTAGCTGTCCAGCGCAAAGATATGTAGATTTACATTTGTTCACAAACGACAACAAAGGTTGCGAGAAGGAAGTTGACCCACAGGTTTGAGCTATTGCTTTCCCCGACTTGCTAAATCTAACACAGAGAGAAAAATCCTAATCACGAATGCAATGAGTTCCAACAAACGACCTCCTACAATTGGGCAAAACCTAACCAATTTCAATCGCCTATTTCAAGCAATACACAAAACAAACCTAAAGTATTTAAGGATCTTGCATGCACTGCACACTTTGTGGATGCCTTGGAAAGAACCACTAATCCAAATAATTCTTGCCACATTTTGCGCTGTTCTTTGACGTGTTATGACCTTTTTCACCACCCAGTGTACTGGCAATTCCGTAACCTCTGTGACAGTGTTCTGCATGCAATTTTTAAGGAGCACACTGGAGTTGGTGTTGCCAAAGTTACGAACGCAATCATGCTTGCCCATTCTGTCAACGTTTAATCATAACAGCGTGTTGTTTCCGGTATTAATGGGTCTTTTCGTTGCTCTGGAATTGGTATTAGTTGGTTTTGAAGTTATAGTGAAAGCAAGTTTTTAGGAAGTACCTATTTCCCAGTTTTTCATTGTAGCTGCTTGTGTTCTGATTCATTCATTTTAGTCTTAGTTTGTTTGTTTCCTCTGCCCTTGTGTTAGCCTGACAAAGTTCCTCCCGCAAGCAATGCTTTCAGATTTAAGACTGAGGATGTCTACAGCAGCGTTGCTTGAAGTCGATTTCCTATTAAACTATTTACCAATTGATTGTTTGTCGCCTTGGTTGAGACAAGTTGTTTGTCAACAAATGCATGTTCCTTCTATTCACATAATCAGTACATTATCAACGCAATTGTGCAAAATGTTGCACTGCACTCTTTTAATAATGCATATCATTATGGAGGAAGGAGTGCATTAGTCACATCTGAAGAGCGATATTCATGTTAAGGACAAAAGCGCATTCACATATGAATGGTCAACATTTCTCAGTTCAGTTTATTCGGGTAACTCACAAAAAAACTAGTAAAACCAAACAGGGCAAGACAATCAAGCAAGGATGATGTACATCATAAGTATTCGAGCATAATAACAGCCAGGGTTCAAAGTAAAAACAAGATTAAATAATTGTATTTTAGCGTGTTAAACCTTGGTCACTCACAAAATAGCATAACAATCAAAATATATTTGCCTCTCCCCAGGATTCTTAACCTAACCAGGTGGTTTTTTAGTTAAGTCCCACAATAGATTAATGGTAAACAATAGTTATGTCAATGAATAATACAATAAGTAGGGTATATTTGACAGTTTATTTGAGAAGGGATAAGATTGGTTTAGGAGGTATAATATGCATTTTTTTGAAATTTGTTGTGTAATTGTATGTTGCGACGTGGACGTTTCAAAAATGATGTTCAGAGGGAAGCGTATGGATGGTGGGGAAAATATTGCAAGTCAGATTGACGTGTCACTTTTTGTTTATTTTTTAGCACAAATGTGACTTCTGCCATTTGTTTTGCCATGTGCTGTTTTCATTCAGACCAGGATTTTTAATTTTTTTCTGCCACTTATCCACTAAGCAATTGCCCTTTCTTTCAACCAATTCTCACTTTAATAAAAACAAATGTATTTCTTTGTAAATTTAAGGACAAACGTCCGAATTGTAGGACGCCTATGGGCTCATGCCTCCCTAGAAATTTTATGAACGCCCCTCGGTTAAGAACCACTGATTTAGATAATCTGTGACGCTTTTGCATAAATCAAACGCTATCTTTAATGGTGATAGGTATGCTGTACGGTACATTCAAGTTGTTTTCATGAAACATAATAAAACGGATGCCTTTACACTTCTAATGTGCAGTTTCGGAGGGTTGTTGTGCTTGGTCAATAAGCCCTACCACGCCAAACGTTATTCAGGACAAATACAGCGCGAAAAACGGGTAGTCCCAATGTAGTATTTTAGACATTTTCAGAAAAGAACGGCAAACATTCTTCATGATAACGAAACCGAAAAATGGTGGTTCTTGCCTATGCACTATTTTAAGAAATTTTGAACAGACTTTCTGCTTGGTCAGTGAACCTTTGCATGACATCATTACTCCAACCTAACCAGGTGAATTATCTAGCCTCAATCACAACGGTGTTTTTATCATTAGCAATTTGCAACTGATTGGAAGGACACGATAATTGTCAGTCCCGTCAAGCATTTGACTCTACCAAAAAAGGTTAAAAAGCAAAACTAGTGCAACCTGATTGAAACTGCCAGCGCTTTGTAAAAGACACAGCGTGTAGATTTTTTCACCTCCATCTGAACCATAATACTGTTCTTCTTTAATTTGAAATCAAATTGTGATGTTCAGCTTAAGTGTAGAGCGTAAGTAACAAGTTCTGCCGCATCTTTGGTTTCCATTTAAACTTTCCTTAAAATCACATTTCTGCGATTAGGTGCGGGACATTGCTACATGTTCTGGAGGTGAGTAGAAACATTCCCGGTCATGCATACTTTGCTAGATTAAAAAACAAATTTTGGTAACAGTCATAAATTGGTCTCATCCTAAGCGGTAATGGAAAATAACTATATTTTACATGTCAAATATTAACTTACAAAAATTAAGTTAAAGGTATTTCATAAACCGAACGGTATATCTAAAAAACAGCACCTCATCCAAGTTAAACTTGCTTCATTGAAAACTAGCTTTAAACGCAACAGTCATGTGAAAATATTAAATGCACTGGAACAGGTGCCAAAACATTTAACTTCAATGTTTTGTGTAGACAGTCACAATCAATCGTAACGGAAGAATATTTGAAAACTCTGTAATAAGAATACTTTTTATCACTTGCGGCAACATAATGCTTGATTAACATTATTGCATTGTGTTTCAGTAAATATGTTTTCGTTTATACTCTACTGACCACGTCCGCCGATTAGCCAAGTCCTCTACTTTTCCCCCATTTAGACCACAGTTTCATTTGTGGCATACTTGAATGAATATTTATGCTCTAGTGGTCACAGACAATGCTGCAAACATTTGGGAAAAAGAAGTTTTGCGATACAATGATAAAACACAGTTCACTGCACTAAGAGATGCGATGAGGTTGTTTGCGACGTCTATACTGCTGGTGGTGTTGGGATTTGTTCAGTGTATTTACGAATTGTTGATGACATGAGATGGAGGAAATCAGGCAATTATCTAAGATCTATTTTCTGAAAGATGCAATACAATTGTCAAAGTGATGGTGATATCGGTAGTTGTGATGGGTAAATTGTTTCAGTGCAAAAATAGCAAGTTGTATACTAGGCTCATGTATACCACTGAAAAAATCTTGGGAAAAACACATTGAACAAAATCTAAAGTTTGTGCTGAATTTCGACGCTTTTGCTGCGATTACTTTTGAACGAAAGCTCTTTTGTTGACTGTATGTTTTCCTCCAATCACGAATAGATATTTAAAACATTTCCATTGTATATTCTCCATGAAACCTATCAGCGATGTTTGAAAGAAATATATATTAAGGAATATTTTGTTGGGCATGCGTGTAAAGTTTTATTTTAGTTTTGAGCTAAACATCAGAACATAATATTGCAAATCGTTTTCAAAAGTTGCAGTATGTGACTATATCGTTTTCAAAGGGAATGTAAGCCCAATGTTCCAGGGCATTATCTTAGTTGATCGAACTCAGATTTCCCTATTGGAATGTGAAGTGGCTCACCATTCACGGCTTTACGAATTTGTGAGCTGCACAGTATCAGGCGATGTGTCATGTTGTGGACTTTCCCTATAGATCCTATTACTTCCACTTGCGCTTGAGATTGCACAATTTAACTTAATAGCTAATTACATTATAGGATTGTACCATAGAATGAGTTGATTGTGCAGTGGGAGAAAAAAGTTTTCCAAGGAAAACTTTTAAGTGGATTTACATTTGATGAACACCAACTAAATTTTGGCTGTTTTGCCAATATTTGACACTTTTACCTCAGTTTCATAGCTATTACTAGTTGAGTGACAACCGTGCTGCCCACACAACGTGTAGAGCAATGTGAAACATCTTTTTCCAACCGTCCAGATTCTGGGATGCCTAAAAAACAACCGAAACCGATGATTTCATCTAAGCTTTTACAGACCAGTGACGCAAAATTGTGAATTTCTCAACTCAAGGGAACAGATGCAATAAGGTATTAAAAACCAAACACTGACCTTAGCCTAAACAGGCGTTTACATTTCACTTTTGAAAATAAAACCAAATATAATTTTTTACAAAATTAAGCAAATGTTTCCTCAAAAAAACAACTTTCAAATTATCTACTATACAAAGAAATGTGTTTTTCTCCCGTTTTCTTTGCGTACGATTGGTTGAGAGACCGACCTCTTCTAATGCATGAGTTATTTGAAGTTTAATGATGTCTTTGGCAAAGTCTGAAAGTGAACTGATAATAACTCTTTTACAGCTAGATAAAACATGTCTAACATTGTTGTTACAGCTGAACCTGCTGTACCAACTCCACATCCTGGAGCCAAATATGCGAAGACGTACGAGATCGTGGGGGTAAGAATGTTCAATTGATGGTACTGCAGTTTTGCACTTCTATGCATATTTGTAAACACTGCCAGAGCATAGCATATTGAAAATACTTTGTTTGTGGAAGTCAATGATTGTAAATTTATCAAGTTCAACAATACGTTTGTTTAACATATTGCTTTATAGATTTATAGTGTAATTGATAAACAAACTTTTAATGATGATGTTGCATATATGTGAAAGACATATATTTATAGGCCTGCAGATGACAAATAATTTACTGTAAGTGTTTACTTCGTGCGATTAACTACTCTTAACATGAACGATCTTTAACCTTTTCAACTTTCTACAACTTAATTGAAATGAGCAAATCCTTTTTCGCCTTTTATTGAAGCACAAGGTAACAACTTTCCAATATGCATATAAGATATGAAATTATCGCCAACATCGTTTTACAAGACCCTTTGTCTGGTGGCGTTCATTGAACCAACTCAGACGAAAAATGTTTGATTTCATGACGATCTGGTATTTTTAGATCTGATTTTTAAGGGTGATTAACGCGAAAGCTGTAACAGGTTGAATTCGTAATAACCATCGGTATATTCATCTGAGACTTGTTTTCAACAAATGTCTACTCGTCACTCTACAAAAACCAGTGAATTCGGAGCTGGGTCTCCCGGGGATGCAAGTCCACCCCAGAAAGTGTTGATTAGTTGAACAAATTTTCAAAAAAAATTGCCAAAGGAGCTTCGCCTATTTTAACAATATTGCTGCAATGAAAGTGTACTTCCTTCTTCATGAGAAAGAGAGACAGAGAGAGCGCGAGCGAGCGAGAGAGAGAGTTTATTGACGCAAATATTAAACAATTTCGTACAAATTAAAGCTAAGGCGCTGGGACACTGAAAAAAACTTTTAAAACAGGTTGTCTCGTCGGGCGCCCCTCGGCAGTTCATAAAATCCTATCGTGGTTTGAAGATGATGGCCGAATTATTGCGATTTTAATAAGGTTATTGTTTTGAAGAGGTTACAGTCTGCTGAATGATCATCACAGTTGCGCGGAAGTGCTGGGTCGCAACCAGTATCTATCGTGCTTTGCTCAGTTCCGCAAGGAGCTGAGGGTGGCAGAGAAAGTGTAAACCCAGCTAATTCTGCCTGGGTTTTCATAACCCTTTCGCATCCAAGCAGACAATTGTTGCTCTGTAGCAGTTCATAGATTTTTGCCATGAAGTCAAATCTCCAACTTCTGCAATAATCAGCCGCTTGAGGAGCCACGAACAGTGTTGTGTACAAGCTTCACAAGCTGTCCAAAAGCATTTCATGATGGTGAAGAAATCCTGCATGGCCCCGGCCTGCTGCACATGATGGAGATGAACCTTCTTGGTGGATCGTCCCTGTAAAAGAAACAAAGAGACCGCCGCAGGAAAAAGAGAAACAACAACAAAAACAAAAAATGAAACAGCAATAAACAGTCAATTCATGCACTCAAAACACACCAGAATTTAAAACTGATGTTGCACTTACAGTATACACTTTTCTGACCAAATCAATGGTACATTATCGTAAATCCAAGTTGTACAGCCCTAACCTTAGCGTCATTTCTTACATCGTATAGGATAATCAACCACTATA
>JGI24022J15233_10001862_pt1 | contig 18702 bp, 7 predicted proteins | sample Ectturendosymbi2_FD_15233 | JGI IMG/M metagenome (IMG submission 15233) | reverse complement strand
TTAGAAGCAACGTTGGTGTCCCGTAGACATGTCGAACAGATTCACGAAGAAATCCGAGAAATGCGCACTTTGCCGATAGAGCGCACAGAAAGCTGGAGAGCTTGCTTGAAACTTGAATCAGAACCAGAGAAAGGTCTGGGAACCAATGTAGGGTCTGGGGTAGTTGGTTACTGTAGAGGTCCCTGCTAGTTGAGGGGTCAACCTAGTTGTTGCAGGAGCACAGGTCGGTCTCCCAACTAAGCAACCTGACGACTTGAAGTTGCCAAGCCAAAGCAANGCAAATAAAGGCCCTCACCACTTTGTTCGCTAATAACTCTCCAGTAGTACTCTAAGTTGACTGCTTCTTTCGGTTATATTCAGATATACAACAAAAACTCCAATACACTTGGGCGTGAAGTCAGAAACACGTAACGTAAGGACTCGATGTAGAGTCGGAATTAGAATGACGACGAACAGAAGCGTTGGGTGTTCGAATGCGCCACAGGAAACAGCGACCGACTGCGGTTATGTAGGTTTGCAGGCTATCTTGTCGACGGTCGGGCTGTTCGCAAACAAGTGCATCACGTTGAATTACGAATGGAATATTACTGGGAATTACGCAGTAAGAATGCACAAAACATTAAAGCACTAATGTGTCCACTATATCCTTAAGCCATATGTCGTTACACATTCTTCTATTCGCATATGTGAGTCATATAATTGTCCATTCGTACTATTACAACCGATTCCTTAAAATACGGCTTGCATAGCTTCTTCGTGACTCATGGCCCCCAACGGTTTATCATAAACTTCATAATTTTCTGGGCCATAAGATTTCGATATTTTCTTTACACCTTGTTTTTTTCTCAAATTTTTCTGCCAGTATCTTTATTAATTCCATACTTGTTTTTAATTCCATGCTTCCTTTAGCTATAAATAGGGCAATCGTCATCAGTTACTTCTGCTGTAATTTTTACCGTTGCTTTGTCATTTTTAATAAACACATGTGCAGTTATTTGGCTATGTCTTTAGATTCTCACATAATTTTATCAGGTCTTGTAACCAGGTCATTATTTCTTCAAAATTTTTTAATAAAATTTTTGTTTCCGAAATTCCTTTACTTCCCCATACAGGTTGCATCTTCCTGAACACATCAAATACATACCAATACACGTTACTCAGTTCACTAGATATCTCACTATGCATTAGTCAATTCAACATTCACTCTATACTTTGTCGTAAAACACTAATATAATACCCAATCAATATGCACAACACGTTTTGTCACAATTGTTTCAATTCAATCTTCGAATTGACTATTTACGCAGGTTATTTCTTCAATGTTCATCTACTGCTATTTTCATTATTTTCTAAACCAGCCATGTTGTGGTCAGACTGACCCATAAGACCCTGTCTGCAGACATGTTTTGATGTCATATCTATGTCATATGTTTGTGGCTGAGAAGACGGTAATTGCATTTTTGAACTGTTTAAATTGCAGCGATTCAATGAAATACCTTAATTAACAATAAATGGCGAGATTGGAATTTGAGGCATAATTTCCTCCATTCCTTCTTCCTGCACTGGCAAAAAACATTTATCTTTGTGACAGTTCTATGCCACTTACTGGATCACCAGGGGCATATCTGCATAACATCATTGCACTAATGCGGGTGGTCAAGCAACAAGTTTTAGCACTAGGTTTGATAATAAAATTGCGCATTTACCAGCATCATAGTTCCCAGCCTAAAAATCCATATTGATGGTAAAGCAAAAACAATTTGAACATCGCAGTGAGTTTCATCTCACAATCAAATGGAGCTGAAACTCCTGGAATCCTATCAAAAAATGCTGGAGGCAAAACTTGCATAAATGAAATGGCAAGATGTGACAATTTATCGCGTGCGTTGTGAGGTGGTGTACAACCTAACTCCAAACATATCCGCACTGACGCGGAAGTAATTAAAACAGTTAAAAAGGGATCTTCGAGGTGTTGCGCTTTACAGTAATAACGAGAAAATCAAATGCAATGAAATTCAACATCTTATGTCACTGCAAATAAACGCTAATTTTGCTATTTCAAAAACATTATCATAAGATGCTGATAGAGAACGCAGACGCACGTCAGAGGTGATCACGAAGTTCTACATTTTTTCCGCGGCCATAGCAGGACCCGGATTTCGGAATTACGAATAAACACCGGACCCAGAGCTAGAGTGAAGGATTCAGTTTTTACAGTAACCGGACTATGGATTTTATTAAATTAAAATTTGTTCTGACGAGCTAACTAATAGCTTGGTGTCATGGTTTCTTTATCTTGGTTAAATTGGACACTAAACGAATCAATGTAGGCTGTTGAGCATGAGGGAGGGTGGCAGACTGACGGGCTCTGGCTGGTGCAATGCCAACGCTCAACTGCTGTATCACATGATTATTTTTCTTTAGTTTGTTAACGCGTCAGTTGCTGGAATTTTCACCTCTGGGCTGTGTCTTATTTTATACGGCATAGACAATTTGTTGTTTTTAGTGTAATGTATAAGACAACAGTGTTTGTACCTTCAAAATGCAACAACAGCAGTGCGGTTCAAGCCAAGCTATCAGAATTGCAGTTTACTTTAGGCTATTCATAATCTTGTCACGACAATTTTGTAAATTCCCAAAGAGAGATGATTTAATTTTGTGAATTAGGTGGTATGAAGTGCTTTCAATGTAGCTAATGGAGATTTAACTGTGAGGTCAACAAACAAACTGTAGCCTTGCGGCAAGCTTCAGAGGAATCTCCCTGCTTTTAGTTGTGAGGTGTAATAAATGATATGATAGTAGTAGTCCTTTTTTGTGATTGTGCCTGCAAGCACTCTGGTGAAGGATTTGAATGAGTCTTGGTTGAGGAGAGCAGGGTTGTGGAGTTGGAGTAAAACATCCGACCTTTCCAAAATTTCCGATACCGTCTCCGACCTTTCCAAAATTTCCGAGTTCCGACTCCGACTCCTTAACATAAACGGAATGAAAACTGTTAAAATCAATGGAAATCGTGGTGCACAGCAAGAAATCCCTGTTTCAAAAAAAAATTTCAAACGAAGTTGTACCATTTCAACAGGAATTCCCAAATTACAAGTGAGATGTAAAAAATGATCCACTTGAACATCCGGAGTCGACTCCCAGAGTTGTTTGGAATCCGACTCTACCCAAAAACATCCCACTCCTTACGACTCCGACTCCAGATCGCAAACCTGGAGAAGAGGACAACATTTAATTCTGTCTCTTGGTTTCAAGTTTTCGGAGTGTAGACAGGAGTCGTAGTGTAAATTTCTAATAAATATTACTTTAATCGTGTTTTTCGGCGTTGAAGATTGCAGCCTATGATTAGCATACCGTTGAGCAACAATAATGGAAACAGTCACAGGAGAAAAAACATAAAACAAAACTAGTCAAACGAAAACTAGGTCTTCGCGTAGATCGATCGCTGCAGTTATGATATAATTTCTGTTTCTCCAAAGGTAGATTCTTTAAGAGGCTGTTATATGGATTGCCAACACCTGTTTCGAACTTAGTGAAGATGAATTAAAAACAGATATCATCAAGGAAAGCGTTGTGGACTTTAACGACTAAACTCTCTAAACTGAGTTCAGTTTTTATGAAAACACCAGCTAATGCGGCTTTAGCAGCAGAGTTTGCATTTAGGCTAAATGAGTAAAAGACATTTTATTATTTACGAGTTGCAAACAAATTTAATATAGGCCTATACTGTTCTTTGAATTCAAGTTACGCAGCATCAACGCACACCGTCAAACAGGGTTTTCAGCACAAACATCAAGCAAACTAAAAAGATGACACCCCCAGTGATTTCAGTTTCAGTCTGTAGCTCTTTCACGAAGTGTATCCTGATATTTCATATTTGAGTGTTGAGAGAAAAAAACAATGAAATTTTTCAACTTTTTTTCAAAAAAACACGAAACAGGTCATCACTCTTAGCCTTGTGTTAGGAATTTCCATTTAGTTTTTTAAGGACCTAATTTGGTTTATTTCAAACTGTACGTAGCACATTCTTCGACCTTATGTTGAAAAGGCACGTGAGCAATTGCACTGCTAGCACCAGGTCGCTCATTACACTTTTGAATATACAATGTTTTTCAAGATTTTCGGGGGCTTGTGATATCGAAAAACGAAAAAGCTTTCGTGCAAGGATTGCGAAAACGTAAATTGTTTGTGTAATAATCAAGCGATATATTAGGTAGGTTATACTGAATAGGATCTTGAAAGTACTGTGTGCGGTTTTATCAATAACTTTGAGATCTTGTGAGAACTTGTTGTGTCTTAAATTCTTGTGCTACGTTTTTGTGTCTTGGTGCACACAACTGTACAATGCTGAGCAACAAACGTCTTAAAACGCTTTAAGTCCATTAAAAGCCACGATCGTGATTTCTATGGTCATTATTAGTCATAACTCCCGAACGAGTTGCTCTAGAGAGTCAGCGAAAACATCTTCGGATGCGAAAAAAAAGCAACGCATTTTTTTGTCCACTGACAGTTACGGTTGGTGAGCTGTATGTTGTAAAGAAGCACCGGTGCATGAGTGATAAGTGCTTTCCTGGATGCTTATTTTCAATGAGCTGACAAAGTTTCCTGTTTATATTTCAATATGACAGGAAAATACGCATCTGTTGAGGAAATGTGACATTTTTACTTTTCAAAATAAGATGCTCGGTGTTAAAATGTTATGAAAGGTGTGATACAGTGAGTGAGAAACGTTATAAACGCTATTTCGCTTACAGTTGAAGAAAACCAGTGTTTGGCTCTTTATGAAATATTAACAGAAAATTTGTCAATGACAGAATGTCCATCTAGGCTGTAATTGCCTTTGAAACAACTGAGGTTGTTTTCCTTAAGTTACCTCACGCGTAACATAATCATTGTCCTGAACACTTAAATTCTACGAAAACAATTTTTTGCTCAATATTCTTTTGAAAATTAGTACTAAAAGCTGTAACCTAACCTCAGAAGCAGCTAAACCTAAAACCATTTTTTAATAAAGTAAAGCCGTTGCATCAAGTAAAATGATGGAAACGTCTTAGGGAGATTCGAAGGCCATCGCGGCAACGAACAAAATAGAAGCGTTTTATGGAGATATGCACAGCTGTCAAAACCAAACGCAAGTCGTGTTTTACGTCGTGCATCCGTGCTAGTTTTCGACAGGCTGGAAACGAAACATGATATGACGCAAACCCTCAGCCGTACAATGACTGCTAGATAACGCTTGTGAAAGCCTGAGACCATCTTCAGGCTTAGCAATTTTCAAAGAAAAACAAACAATACCAGCAGAGACTCACAAAAGTTTTCGCGAATCAAGAAAATGATAATATAATCAGCGATATACTGGCAGTTTTAAGATAACTTACTGACATTCATGTTTGCGTTGAACAATATGAGTGATGAGATATTGGAGATAACGAATGCGGATCGTTCCTTTGCAACAGAAGCATAGTTTTCTGGGAATTTTAAATGCTTCCAATTTTCCGAAAGTTTTCTGTTATGAAGAAACAGCTACGAAATACGTTAAAATAAATTATATTTGTGATGTTTTTGTTTGTAAAGCAGACAAAGTGAAAGTAAAACAAATCAATGTCACATTTTTCGATGTACATAGTGAATATATTTAAGGCGTTGTCTAACGAAATAAGTTTCCTGCCGTGATAAACAAGTTTTCGGGGCCCTGTAAGTAACCTGTCAATTAGTCATCGGCAAGCTGAATGCACTAAGGTCACTTTTTCCTCCTGTTCCTTCGTGGTTTCATTCTTCTTTTTAATGTGCGTTTTGAAAACGCGAATTTTTGAGAGCTGCTCCTTAATTTTCTCTTAATTCTTACGGACAATTGAATGAAATCTTCTGCAAAATTTTTAGAGAAATTACCTTTTTTGGCAAACGTTTTGTCTTATTTTTGTTAGCCACATAGTTGGTACAGGTCGTTTTGTTTGCTTTCACCACATGTGTTTTCAAATGAAGAAGGGGCACTGCAGCTCTAAATGATATCTGGCATTACATACAACATTTGGCATTACGAACTAACCTTAAATTCCAATAACAGAAAACAGATTAAAATTTTTGCAAGTCTTTAAAGAAAACTTTATTTGAAACGATAGATTTGAAAAGCATATCGTTTCTCAGATGAGCAGAAACCTTGATGCTGCATGGAAATGAAGTACTTGCAATTTTTCCTGTTTTCGATTTGTTTGATTCCGCTGTGGAGAAGAAGCACTGGTCAGAGTAGACGTTTTGCAAACGGTGAGTGGGGCTAGGCGTTTTATTATCAAATATATTTGGTCGTTGCTTAACATCTTTATTCCCTTATTCTTTTTTCAATAAACATTTCAAGTTCTTTCATTTTTATCGCAATCATAACTAGGACATTTTGCCACATATACCTGTGAATTCGTACGCGTTTACGTCTGTAGCTTTTTTATTTATATGCCATTAATTTAGTTCAAATGGTTGCTGCTCTATTCAAAGGGCAGCTTCTGATTGTCAATGAAAATATTCGCAGTTAAACTTCCCAAAAGCCAGGGCAAAGAATTGCGTTCCTTTAGAGCTACATTTCACCAAACATTTTACGCCATTCCACAATGTTCATTGAAACCACTTCTTTGTTTTGTGCTTTGATTTAGGCCAATATCCCATATGAGTGAAAGAGCTGCAACTTCAAGAAACTTGGTTACAGATGACAGAAACACATTGCTTTATGAAGTTAATATATAAGCAAAATGGCCCTGAAACAAATTTAACATGAAATTGGCTCTTCGACGGTTTTCCTTATAGAACTATTCAAGTCGTAACCTGTCACCTGACAAGCCTTCGATTGAGATTAAAGTGGAGCAATCGCTTTCAACCTCTTAGGATTAGAGTGGGTGTACAGGATGCTGTGACTGAAGTGAAACGTCTTGGTCTTTGTGATGGGGTGTTGCTGCACGTGCTTGATTGAATGTGGTTCAAATGAATGAGATTTAATTAAAGATCCCCCAAACCTGCTCTGGTGGCTAATGAAGAAAATAAGGTTGACAAGTTTTGTGCTGAAACACAGGGGGAAAATCTTAGTTGAGTAAAGTGATTCTCAAATTTTTTTTATCGTATTTCTCTCCGACAAAACCTGACTCTTTAGTTTCCTTCCAACAAATATAACCAAAAATGATAAGCGATGAGATGTGGAATACGCTAAAAGTATCTATATGCATTGCAAAGAGATGTAAATCAAACAATTCAACCACACTTTACATCTTGTTTCCTGCGAAAGGTATCGTGTGTTGCAGGCAAATCATTTCTAGACGTCTCTACGTTCGTCTTAATCAGTTCTAGCCGTCTAAGGAACTTTTTCACCGACTAGCTGAGTGCCACAACAGTGAATAAACTAAATAACGTAAATGTTATTTATTTTCATGCCCGCCTTCGTCTATGGAGGGCGCGTGGGCAACAGCGCAAGGAGGATTTGGAATACTTCACTATCAACAGCAATTTCAGATAGTTCTACTGGTTCCACACCAAGGCGGGATCAAGCAAGGCCGGTGATGCAGTTACTCCAGCTAGGCCTTAGACGACCTCTGGGCTGCTCTCCCGTAGGTTTTGCCAACAGAAGTTGCCTCACCAGTCCTTCGTGCGGCATTCTGGATGCATGGCCGAACTACCGTGGTTGTGATCTCTCTATTCGGAGAAGTGGTTCGACATTCAAGGCGCTGCGAATTTCACAGCTGTGCACTTTGTCGCGAAGTGTCACAGCAATTCCGTCGCCATGGGTGGGCATGGTGGACTTAACCCCCCAAGCAAGTTCTAAGCACCCCAAATTGAAATATGAAACACTTCAAATCAGTGGAGATTTAGTCAATTTTCAGAATGCCAAACTCCCCTGCATGAACGTAAAGCCCCCCTATTGAAGGCTTTCTGGCCACGGTTGTGTGTCACACCAGGTCCACAACGAGGAAACCACAATGCCCGAAGCGTCGAATCACTGAGGGCTGCCGAAAATTCCCAATATTGTCGCAAGTTTTCTCTTCAATGCAGTACAGTTACTCCCAAAAGATCTTAGATTCGAGATGGGGCCGCCAAACTTGCTTATTTCCCTGGTTTCCATCTAGCCTTGAAACGCCCATGTCACATTGTGGACTCTGCAAAAATCCCATCTCTGGCGCTTGCATCTGAGTTAATATTCTTTCGGTCATTACCCAAGATTCATGACCATAAGTAAGGATCGGAGCAGTGAAATTTGGTCTGTACACTGTTGTGCTACGGCCGGGATGAAAATCGCACTGAGTATCTATCAGCTTTGATTCAAATATTTCGCAGAATCTTTTTTCAAGGCACTTGCCAACGTAAATATGTTAATTACTTGAAAATTCCGAAAAAGCATCACGGGCCGCACAACAAGCCCTCGAGGGCCGCGTGTTTGAGACCCCTAACTTAGACACTGGTGTCTCCACTCTGCAGCACTCCAGCAGGTTCATGTTCTCAATCTCTTTACAATCGCAGAACTGTTACATAACAATACTTTATTGCCTGTCACTATAAGTCAAACTTCGTAGTTTAGAACTATCTAGAAGTGCAGCTGTACAATCTATGGTAATTAGTAGGACAACCAAAAGTCAATAAAGTCAAAAATTTTCTGCCGTTTCTAAAGTTTATGAAACGTTCACAAACCAAATTTCACGCTCATGCCATGAGGATATCCCAAGTTATTAGGTCAAAAAAGTCAAAATTTATCATTAGGTCAAAATTTATCGTTAGGTCAAACTATTTTTGCAGCACAGTTTTTTCTCTTAAATATCGATATTTTACTCTAACCACAACAATAGATATTGATATGCTTTTGCAACTTTTGTTGCAATTCTGTAATAATAGTGGGTTTATTGCGATTTCTGACATAATAATGTTGTTTTTCCCACTGCTTGACGATTGAATATTATGTAGGATAGGCATGGTAGGTGAGAAACGTGGTCTTACGGTACTTGTTTTGGTAAATATTCAATCCATTATCTAAGCCGTAGCTACTAGCTACATTGAGGCAAATGAGGCACTTGCCTCGGAAAACTTTCTGTAATGCTGCCACAAAATATTTTTGCAACGCTACATCAAATCATATATTATATTGTGTGGCTGTTTTAAAAAGAGTGGCACTGCAGCTACACTGTGTTACAATGGCCAGAGATACTACCAGCCTAGATTAAATAAGAGCAGGATGTTAGGTCTCCATAAACTACATTTAAGAACATGCCCAACCGGGCACGTACTGTAATTAACTTGCTCGCTTTGGCAAACATTCGACCCTGATTACGGCCATGATTATGCATATAGTATTTCAGCTTTATGATGTTCTCAAGTTTGACTCTACTTTAGTTATTTATGTACTTACAACCAATTTTTTTTAATTTCGAAACTTAGAGTGCATGACTACACTTCTGGATTAACCTCAACACCTAAGGCTGAATTATTTTGCAGTTGCAAACACTGAAAATGTATAGGTCAAAATAAAGTCAAATTTTCTAAAGTACAAAGTCAAAATTTTAAGTTTTTTGGTCAAATAATTGGTTGCCTTAGTAATTAGTAAACTACATTCTAGCACATAAGAGGCATGCTATTAAAGAAATAACATTGCAATTGCTGCAAATATCAAATTTTGCTAAATAAAAAAATAAAACGTACTGAAGAACACTTCGTTTATTCCACCAGTTTCTCAGAGAAATACCTTCAAGGATTTCAAAATTGATTCCTAAGTGCAGTGGTTTGCAAACTTGTTCGAGCCGTTACCCAAACCTAGACATCGATTATGTTTGATTACCCCCAATGAAAGTTTTTAGCATTTCAGGTCGAAAATTTCTTTCTCGGTGATCGTTCTCATTACAAAACAGCAATGTTGTTTTGGCTTTGGGTTACCCGTGGGGGTCTTTTACCCCAGTTTTGGAACCACTGCCTTAGTGAGATACGTCCTTTGGTGAGTTACTTGAGCTCCCGGTCATAAACTGATGGTTTATCCGTTTAAGTGAAATCGTTGCTATAGCTAAATGTAGATCACGCATTGTTTTTAAAACGTCTTCACTCCCACATGTAACGCAGTAAACTCACGAATGCAGTAGATGGCAGCAACAAGGGACACAGGTTCTTGAAAAAACACAAAGATAGACAAATGGTCGTAATGGAAAAGCATATGCGTGAATGCGCTAACACAATTGCTTTGATGCAACACAATCATAGATATGTTACACGAGGAAAGAGGATACGCATGGATGGAGCCACCACGGTTTGTTTAGCAACGTTGTTTGCTGCTGCGATGACTTCCAACGTGACAGATTCACAGTACAAAATGAATGGGAGGGTGGGAGGCTGCAAAGGAGCAGGGGTCATTTAGGCTGCAGATCTTTTTGGGGCAAAGCTTCTTGTAGTGTAAAGATTAAAAAATACAGTTAACAGAAGTAAGGGCTTGTTGCTTTGAGCATAAGTTTGATATGCGCAATGTATTTACGTGATTACTGAAAGCAAAAGCGTTGTAGGCAAGTTCAAGCAGCCAGTTAAATATGAATTTACCTCGTCTCATAAAACTTTTGTAGTTTTCACATCTAACAAATATATTCATGATAGCCAAGGCGAAAATGCGTGATGATAGTGATGGACTAATACAGCGCTGTTATGTTTTGACAAAATTTAAGAAGACTAAGAACAGGCGTCCAATGACTTGTTTCGGAAATACATTTTCGGTCGATGTATGATTCATGTATGGGAACGGAAATTCGTTCACTGTTGGTGGACACCTGGTTCGCAATTCGGTGTGAGACTAAAAGCGTCCCGCAGTGCTTTATGCGAGAGTTTAACGTAACCAACTTTTTGAACGCAACAAAAGCTAAACTAAATCAAATAAAAAAGAGCAACACCTCTTGAAACTATATTCGTGGTAACAGCGCTAATTCATCAAGGCACTTTGTTGATGCACAACAGTGGGGATTTTAAATTAAAAAAGTGTTGAACATTGCTGGGCCCTAATGCAAAGCAACAAAAAATGAAGACGAACGATGTCTTTTGCACCCGAGTAGCATATTTTTTATTTTCCGATGTGTAATAATTCAAACGCCCTTGTTCCGATATTTTCAAAGGAATTTCTGACTTGATAATTATTGAACTGTACCTCCATATTTTTGCACCTGAGTTTGAACGTGATTTTGTTAATGCAAATTCCTCAGTTTTGGATTGTCTCGTATTATACGTATGAACATTTGTAATGAGTTTAAGCATTTGTTAAACGGAGTCAGTAGGTGAGATTTTGTTTTATTTAAAAATAAATTTTGTTACGTTCAGACTGCAAACATCCGTTAGCTGTAGAGTTTTTGGCGTTGCATAATAAAAAACAAGTGGATCTTTACTTGAACGCGGCCTGAAACTTGACAAGCCGTTGAATCATAACATGAAACCGTCATCAAGTTACTCAGTGCTCTGCAGACACACACTGCATTACAATTCATTACTTTCCTCAGCACACACCACTTGATATAACTGTTACCATTATAAACAAACTAGCAGCTATTCATCAGATGAAGTGCCCTTCACAAACCCTTGGAAAATTATTGTTATCAAATGAAATAACTGTTGCAATGTACTGCTCATTTATAGATAATGCCACAAAACGTATAAACTGCAATTCAGAGTAAATGAAACTGCACTTTTTTTCTCAATCAATAAATAATTGATTGAATGTTTAACTGAAGTTTACACTATAGTCAGAGATATAAAAAATACAAAAACGTCTCCTCTATCATATTGGATATACTGCAAAAAGCAAAAAATACGATGAAAAAGAATAATACATACTCAAGACTTCAAAAAAAGTTAAATTACAAGATTCCTAGCAAAACGGTTATTGATGATTTCAAACACAAAACATTTTTACCAGTATAAACTCTGCTTCTATTGAACTCTCGGCTTTTGAATCAGTTAAATATTGCTCAATGACCAATATCACGAATATGAGAGATTTTTCGTATTTACAGCTTGTCGGATATGAAACCTTGCTTCCAACTTAGAAGTTAGGGGAGCATAAGCTCATGATAAGCGAACCAACCAAGGTATCTGAACAAAACTTTGAAGAGGCATCTGAAAAGAAGTATTCCCAAAAGCAAATAAATGTTTTATCTTAGATATATACCTTTGAGCCATATAGTTTTTGTTTGGGAAACAGATGTGAATCCCCGCATTTGTAAAACACGCAGATTTTTCGACTATTTGGAGAAGGTTTCAAATTAAGCTACTTGGTAAAAATTTGTAGTGAATGTTGAAACGATGTACATGATAAAAACGTAGTAAGAAACTCAAAGATGCATGCAACATTATTGTGACTTATTTTTATAGTTGAAGATGCATATACAGGTCATACATTAAACCACAAAATGGCAGATAAGGCATGATTTTCATTTGCGTAAGTCGTGCTTGAAGAATGACTAATTTTCATCCAATGCAAAATCAGGTTTCCTGAAATGTTTCTTTAGAAAAATGCAACTTCAAATATATTACATCCTCAGTTCAATCGAACTCTTGTCAATAATTCACGTATTTAAAATCACCGCAGGTTCTAACCGAAAGTGTGACTTCGAATCCCATGTTGGACTTTGTCCTGGTTGGATTCAAAGTTCGAATGACGATTTGGACTGGACGACTATGAAAGGACCAACTCCATCAGGAATAAATGATTCTACTGGTCCTGACACAGATCATACTTTGCAAACAGCAGGTGCTTTTAGCGTGACTTAAATTGCGTGATTAAGCTAATATAGCCTATCGGTATCTTTCAACCTGGGGCATGAGCGTCATTAGCGGTTTTTAAAAAGTAGCTAGTTTAGTGTTTCCTATAGTGTGCGTTACAAGCCAAAACGGGTCACCAAGAAATTCCTACTAAGTGATGTTTTTTGTCAAAGATAGGCTTTTACATAAAACAACTTACTTGAGGAGCTGCACAAACATTTACGTTCGTTACAAAATGCGCGACTTCTTTTGAAAAGTAAGACCAGACTTCATTGTTTATTTGCAATCAACATCCCATCTCGTAGCACAGACACGAAAATGAAAGTACTTTTCACGCTGCTTGACACTACGCTAACGCCTTGCCTTTAATGGTTTTCACACATTCACCAACGAATTTAATTGTTTTGTGCATATCTTCAGGTAATGTTTTGTTGTAAGAGCTTCTATTAGAGAAAATATTGGACGATTTTGCTTTTCGTGCTTCATGCTTGATTCACTTTATTAATCCCGGTATGATGTTGCGCTACCTGTGCAATCCCCAACATATTTATTTCGAGGAATTTAATATTCTGTGCAAAAACTGGTCTGGATTTGCAAATGCCATCACCTTTACTATGCATGAAGATATTGTGGCCCAGGATCACAATTTTAATGATTTATTAGACTTAGTTATCTTGTTCCTGACAGTAACGCATGTATGCAAACCAATCCGTGCAGCATTACCACAGAGATGTTGCTTCAGGCGGCCAGAACTGGTGTGAACAACAGGGAATAGTTACTGACATCAACATTTTGCGTTTGATGAACGATCTGCGAAGTAACATTTCCGGCGAGGCTACATGTATTGCAGGCTCGCATAGCCTAAAAACGCATCTTGTGCACGATATGCTCCCTTCTAAAAACGTTCACTTCGACTAAAGGACTTTCGGCAGTTGGTCGATCTTCGAATCGCCGTGCTTTTTATTCTGGCATCAATTTAATTTTTCAACTGTGAAGTGATCAAAACAGAAAGTTCTGGCGGGTGGTAACAAACGTTCTGGCGGGTGGAAACATTTTTAGGTCACCCCCCAACGAATGCACATTTTTGTATATCGCATTAAAATCTCAAATATTTGGGATGTTTTCTTAAAGAATGTGTTTCTATATAGCCGTCAGACTAGGTCTTCCTCCTAATAACTAAACTGAACAATATTATCCACGATGTTATAAACTACAATTAAATTAAAACGCTGAAATAATTGTGACTGAACCTGCAGCAAAACCAAAGAGATTTTTCATTTACTAATCGTACGTAAATTAATGTTGGCTCTGTACGTTCCACCTTTGTAAGAATTGTAAAGTCAGAAACGTGAGCAAAAACAAGAAACAAATCTGTTTGAAATTGGAACGTTTTAATGCTGGTAGATAAGCGTTTAATTTGTTACATTTTAGTTGGGTGAAGACGGTAACAGAAAACTTGTCAATGATGGGTGCATTCGTAAACGAAGTGCTTTGTGGCAATAAGTGATGCAAAATCTTGGTAGAGGTTGCTAGCCATGTTTCAAAAGATTAAACAAATAGTTAAATCCCAATGTTTTGTGCAATTACGAACCTGAACTACGTCTAAAAGCTAATTGCACAGCTCTGTTCACTAGTATTAAATTGCAACTGCACCAAACCTCTATAAATGACGTGAAAGTTTTAGAAACCTGAGATGATTTCCTACAAAGCATGTATTCGCTGCAACTACCACAAGTCATGTTAGACTTTACGCAAAAGGAAGGAGTTGCATAACAACAGTTTTCTTTTCCAAATCATTTTGTTTCCCACACTGCGTCTGNCGCCAACAGTTTTACGCAGCTCGACGCCGAGTGATCGCGGCAAATGCTGCAGCAATTCACTAACCATGGGTAAATAGATTTTGCCGTAGTACAATATCGGCTAATGTACATACTGTGAAATCCATTTATTAATGCTCAAATACTGAAGGATTCCTGCCAGCAGCTTGAGAGGACATTCTTGCTTGCTCGACGTGGCGCTTCAGTTGATCTTTGTGCTCATATCATTCAGCCAACTTAAGCTTCCAGACATGCATTAAGCAATCGGTTTTGCGTTTCATCATCCGAAATCTTCACACCATATGCTCCTTAAAAGGTTGGCGTTTGGGACACTTCTGGATATTTGTTTTGTCATTTTCTCCTCAACGCACATTTTCAGACCAAACTTGAAGCCAAACTTGACCAAACTTCAAGCCCATTTGTATATTTGAACTGGAACAGTGCAACACCAGTACAAAGATGAATAAGTGTGAACAGTGCTGGTTATGGGAGGGGCATTCTAACAGTGCTACTACCGATGTCGGGTATGAAATAACGCAGTCTTGTTTTACCTCCATCCGCACCGTGTACCACATTTGGACTTCCAGTGTGCAGCGTTACTACTGATGGAATTGAATAGCTCCTGCGCAGCGTCTACACGTAGGTGTTCCTTTTTCGTCTGTTCGTTTTGCTCAGGTGCATGGTGAGCAGTGGCGTGCAGAGGGGGGGAACGAACGGGACGACAGCTCCGGGCATCCAAGGCAGGGGGGGATCCAAAGAGTGAAATCACAAAAAATAAAAATTATGTTATTGGATAATTTTTCCTATTGTATGGTTACTAACACATGCTTCTAGTTGTACTTTTTCGAAACTTTTTTTTTGTCAACAGTAATTTTTACGTATTCAAATGCCAGTATTTTTTACATTCTTCAAAACCAGAGGCCTATACTCTAGGCGCGCCGCGTACACACCCCATTCCTATTTCACCTTGCTTTATTTAGCTGAGTTATTGATGCATCACTAATTTCTCGTTTTGTTCTTTGATGGGGCAACCCTGAGTGTGCGCTAACACAGCCGCACATCTGTGCTTGCAATATGTGCATCGTTTCGAGCTACGTCATTACTTGGCAGCAGGGACGCCGGAAGAGCGGTAGAGCAGGGGGGCAATAAAAATGTTATTGAGAGCAATGGAAACTTAAACAAAAAACAAAAAAATGTTCCAATTATGCTTGCTTCTGTTAAACAAGAATTTTGACATAAAATAATAAAAGAAACTATAGAAAACTTGCTTCAATTCGATCTTGATATAGCATGAAATTTTCATGATTTTGTTGTGAAAAAGACACCTCCGCCCTGTTGACCCCTTATGAAAGGTCAGAGGGGCAATGCCCCCGATTTCCGGCGCCCCTGCTTGCCGCTATCAGCAGTCGCTGCCTCGCTGCATTACCTGCCAAGGTGTCTGCGTTCAAACGTCACGTCACATGCGGCAAAATGCCTACTATCCTAACTTGAAGTGAACATTAAAAGATTTGTTGCCATGTTATTGTTACACAATAAAGACCAAGATTTTTTAAGGAAAATGTTAGGTACCCGGTATAGGCCTGTAGGGACCCGATTTCTCTGATTCTAGGTACCCGATGATAATTCTTTCTGATTCTAGGGACCCGATTTTCAATGCTAGGGACCCGATTCAGGTCCATAAAACACCTTAAAAACTGTAAAGACCATCAGTAGAACAATCCGCTCGCAAGTTTCGCAACCTACCTCTGCAGACAAATGAGGACCTGCAAGCTCACCACTGTATGACACCAGAACAGTGAACCTGGATCTTGTGCAGTGTGAGTGTCATACAGGCAAATAAACTGTCATTGCAATAATTAAGTCAATTAAACGGAATTGAGCTGCTGATGTCAGGTTTTCTATAAAATTTTGATTCTTAGTTCCAATTTTCAAGGGGGGCAAATGCTCGTTCTCCCTCTGCGGCCGTCCATGGTTCTGAAGTACTGTACGAGTTAAAAATTGTTTCTCTGAGTTCCGTGCAAAAGAGCACTATAATAGTCTTTCTCTTCGCATTTACATGTCCAGCAACAATGTTAACTTAAAAAATAATAACAGAAATTTTTGAAAATCCTTCTGCATTTTGTGTGCGCAATTAGCTGCAATAAATTCTTTTCAAGTCGATCTTGATAAATCATGAAGTTGCTTATGGTACTGTTGTGTAAGGGCATGTGTGCCCTGTTTCTCCCCCTTTCAAAAGACAAAGGGCAGTGCCTCGTCATTCACCCCTGTTCCGGCATCCCTGATTGGCAGTTCAGGCAGATTAATCATAACGGTTCACAAGCCCGTATTTCTTCTGTTCCCCCTGTAATTGTACATTTCACAGCCACATATTAAAAAACGAAAGTTTTCTTGAATACTTTATGCGCATTCTCAATTCTTGTGTAGCTTAGCAAGTTTCAAACTGTCAACCCTGGGTATCCGCCATCCCAGCCGCATGCCTTCTCTGCTCGACTGCTGTTCGACGAGAAATTCGCACAGCCCTATGCTTTAGGCAGTAGCGTAGCCAATAATTTTGTTCGGGAGGGGCCAGTCAATGACGACATTAGTCAGCCGTCTTTCTAACAGTTGAAAATTGACAAAACTCACCAGTAAAAATCTTAGAAAGTTTGTTTCGGGAGAGGCATGGCCTCTTCGGCCTCATTCTGGCAACAGATTTTGCATTTGTGAACTGCGCTGAAGTGCCACTGAGTGTGTTCTACTCCCTTGTTTTAAAGCGTTGCCGGAGATTTTTGCAGTTATTACAATTGCTCTGTTTTAGCGTTGAGTGCTCTATGTTTCTCCAATCTCCTAACTTGGAGAGCTGATAATTTATGTTCATTACTGTGATAAATTGTACGACAACGAGTAAGGATAGTGCGTGTAGTATAATATGCATGTTGTGTCAACACACTTCGGCCAAACGTTGGTTTGCAAACTGGAAAATGACTTCATATTGTGACGTCACAAATTGCATATATCCAGTGACAATGACCACCATACGCCACTGCTTAATACTAGAATTTGATAGGGGGCCATACAATCAGCAAGTCGCCCCGGGCATCACCAGACCTCTGCACGCCATTGATGGTGAGTGCGGAGTGAATCCATTACCTAACCCGCATCAAGCAAGAGACAGTGTGGCACGTTCATAGTGAATCTTGGCAAGCAGGATGTCTGCCGCCAACGGAAGGATGTTACAGGAAAAAGGCAGTAAGTCACGATCCTCATTGCGTCGTAGATGTTCCAATCAATAAAGTGGTGGGTGCGCTGCGACGCAAAGCGGGAGCTCAGGGTACCACGTTGAGCTATAGCGACTGCGCTCAGCGTTTCTGCTCAAATACCCGAGGTATTTCCAGTACGCCGCATCAGAAATGTCATGCGGGATGTTGATTCTCAGCGAAATAACTTGAAGTGTACGAAAAAATGTACTCCTGCTTGCTGAAATTTTAAAACACTTGAAACATTTGGAGAATTTACAAAAGGCTATATTTATCCAGAATTTCCTTTGAATGTCTATAGCAAGCGTCTTTGAATATTATGCAGCAACTAGCAAGATAGCTGGACATACGTTAGAGCAGGAGTCCGCAAATGCTTTTTGGCGTGACCCTGAAAAATAGTTCTAAATTCTCGCCACCCAAACATTTCTTGAGCATATAACTTTGTGGAAAATATTTTACAACCAAAGATGAATTTGAAGACTTGTATTTACAGTAGAACTTCTCTTGTATAAAATTGTATGAATCATGATCATGCCTGCAGGGGGGCCAAGATGGTGGATCAAAGGCTACGAATCTTTCCTCCACCTTAATCATCAGCTACGCAAGTTCTGCTCAACGAAATTTTCCCCTTTTATCCGGAAAGACCTGCGGCGAGGATCTAGCAGGTGTCGGGGGCAGGTCTTAGATGAGACTGGGAGCCTCTAGTCTGTTACTCCCACGTAGGCGGCTCAGGTCAGATGGTCGCTGGAGCTTGGGACAGGAACAGCAAGCACCTTCGGCAGCTTCCTGGGTGACTGAGCAGCCATATTTAGGATCCACACTGCTCACCTCAACAACATGGAGGGCCTAGAAAAGGTGGCCCAAAAATTGTCTGTTCCATTGTTGACCCGACCGGTAGATTGCGACCGTCA
>JGI24022J15233_10001859_pt1 | contig 18707 bp, 12 predicted proteins | sample Ectturendosymbi2_FD_15233 | JGI IMG/M metagenome (IMG submission 15233) | reverse complement strand
CTGAAAAAATTTTCGCCCCCCCCCTAGAAAAATGTGTTGGGTATAGTTTAAAACTGTTGGACATAGTTCAAAAAATTTGGGCCCATCTTAGAAAACACTTCACCCCTGGTGTCTCAACCTGGTTACGGGTCTGCTATACGACCATGGTAGAGCGCAGATATAAAGCCTTAGCGCAAGAACTGAGCACGTTTGCTAACGTTCGATAACAGAGGAAATTGTTTGTTCGATAATAGAGGAGAGCGTTGTTTGTTAATGAGATTTATAAGCCGTTTCTACTGAATTCTCGAGCGCAAGGGGTATCTGAAAAAAATGAACAATCTACCTAAACGCCATGGCGCGGGCCCCCCAGAGGCGCGGGGCCCAATGCTAATGCGGTTGCGTCGGCTTAAGGCCGGTTCTGTGTTAGTGCCGGATTAACAATAGTAGCAAATGTAGCAATTGCGACGGGCCCAGCGCTTTTGGGGGCCCCGCGGTCTTTTGTAATAAATCTCATATATAAGATTTTTGTCAGTCTAAAAAGCCAGTATTTCGGTAAATTTTCCATAAGTAGTAAGCGAAGGTGTTAAGTTGAACGCTGTCTGTGTCCAGAAATTCTTGTTTGATTCTTTCTGTACAGTTACGTAACAGAAGGCATAGGATTGCAGTCAGCTGTGTTGCAATATTAGCTGATTTGCTGCTAAATCTAGCAGGATTTTCTCACTGTTAGCTTTAATATTTTCAATCAACGAGTTAGCTGATTTTCTAGCAGGATTTTACCAACCGTTAGCAGGGACGTAGTGGGGTGAGAACGCGTTCCCAGAACCAAAGGACGAAGGAGTTTTTTGCGTGTGAGTGCATATGAGCGATATTTGGTGTTAGAGGTTGGGTTTAACCCAGGGGTGGCGTTTCCATACTTCTTTTTTAGCACTACACCCCTGCCAAAAATTTGTTTCAACAGATTTTCAAGATGAAAACGTTTACACCTTCATAAAAAAGTATACTTCTCTTCTTTATGACGTTTTTAATTGGGTAACACCTGGACAAAGCACAACCACCTGCCTGCAATTATTTAGAATTTTTATTATGATGCAACGAAGCGGCTTCAAGCAGATAATTGTATCAAATTCACTAATAACAAGTAATTAGATGGCTTGGTGAAGCTTAAATAATTTGCTTGTGTGCTTAGTGAGCGCGTTATAGGTAGAATATATTTTTATCCCACGGCATGATATTTCCAGGTAGTTCAGTTACGCTAGTAAGTAGTAATGTCTGGTAAAGAGCTTCCTGGTATACCAAAGCTGCCAAAAGTTTCGACATACAGTATATGGTTGCAAGATTCAGAACTAAGATGACTCAGTGCCTACCAAGGCTGTGGAGCCGAAACTCAAATTTCGGGCTCCGGTCCAAGCATCTAAATTTTTTGGCCCCGGCTCAAACCTAGAAAAGTTTTTGGCGCCGGCTCCAGAACGATTTGGTCCATTAAAAACTAAAAACCACTGTATTATTTGTAAAACTCGCTAGCCCCACACAGTATTTCTGTTGAACGAGAAGCCGAGTTTCAGGCTCCGGCTCCAACATCTAAAATTCCTTGGGCTCCCCCTTCACAGCCCTGGTCCCTACTGCCTATCTTGCTGATTCAAGAAAAGCCTTTTGCAAAGTTTCCAATAATGCAATCATGGCGAACTTACAAAGACCCGACTTAGAAAGTTGTAGGGATGGAGCTATGCTTAGATTGTTTATCGCTGAGCATTGTTCTACTGTATAAAGTATAAACATATGCGGCTATTTGAAAGAGATCGTCAAGAACTGTGTGTCATACAAAAAACGAGGTAAACTGCAGTTACGTTGCTCAAAATGGTGACTGAAAGAAAATTGTGCGTCGAAAAGTGTGTTGGCCAATACCGGCATTTTCAGCCCATGCTAACTGAGAGCGAGTGCAAGATGAAAAATTGAAACATTAATATATTGTATAACTTTATAGGATTCTTTTAATCATGTTAAAAATGACAGATTTTTTAACAGAATTTCACTGCTTTTAACAGATTTTAGCTGAAAATTTGTCACAAGACTTTTAGCAGTATCTAGCAGCTTTTTGTGACACCATTTAGCAGATTAAGGTCACAACCATCTGGCAACACTGGCGATCAGCAGTCAGCACTATACACTCAGAGTCAGATTTTCATGTCACCATGCGAACTGGAGAGCGCATGCTGAGAGTAAAGCTATAGTAACACGGATGCCTTGCCCATATACTTTATGATTTAGCAGGTGTTGAGACGTTTTTAAACTTAGGGCCCCGCGCTCTTGAAATGCTAAAGGCCCCGCGCTACCTTAATCCGGCACTGCCCAGAGTGCATGCTTCTTACTGTTGAAGCACTCAACCAATACTTTCGGTCAAAGTCTGCAGATTCTTTACTGGTTATTCTATAGCAGGTACATGTAACCCTGGGGGTACATTTAAGAGAAAAATATATTTATTTCCAAATATTCTAACATATAAAAGTTCTAGTAATACTTCAATGGATTTTGATATTTTACTCAGCTTTTTGGTCATAAGAAATTTTAGGGGTATGTGCTCATTTGTCGAAATGCTGAAGGGGTACATGGTCAGAGAAAGGTTGGGAACCTCTGTTCTATAGCATACCTTCCCATAATTTGACGGTCGTGTCCAATCCTATGAAATTGTAGCTACGTCATTGGCTAAACATGTGAATTATGATCGTACTTGAAACGTTCCTCTCATCTGGCAGCTCTTGTCCGACGTGGTCATCTATTCCAAGGCGTCCCTGCTTATGGACTGATTTCAACAATCCTGCTCCAAACCCGCATGTTTTGTATGGAGCACTGGTTGGCGGACCAGACCGACACGGAAATTTTGCCGACAAAAGGATGGAATTTGTGCATAATGAAGTTGCCCTTGATTACAATGCAGGTTTTCAATCTGCTTTGGCTGGTGGGTTTACCGACAACATTCATGGCGATTCAGCCAAGTAGGGGTCACTTAACAAAATTTGTTAAGCCTGTTCATCCAATACAGATTTCAGCAAAGGTCACATAGCAATTTGTGGCTTGCAAACTGCAAAGCACACAAATTTTTACAGTTCGTGTTGTGGTATCATCAAGTTCATCACCAAGAAGTGAAGATGAATGGATGATATCTTTCAGTGAAAACTTGGAAACGTTTTACTGCAATTTTTGAAATCACAGTCTTTATTCAGCATATACAAACGATGCCGTTTGGTAAAACCATTAAAATTTATATTCAAGATTCGATTTGACAAGTTTCTTACATTAGGCTCCATTAGGCATAAATGTTTTAGATTGGCGTCGGAAGTCAGGGCAGAAGGGGGTCTGATCCCCCTGGATTTTGAAATCTGAAAGTTACCTATTAAATGTTCAGCAAAAATGTGGTTTTCTGAGTTTCGAGTGGGTAAATTAAAATTTCGCCACTTTTGGCCCCCCTGGAAAATATTTTTGGTTACCCCTGGAAAAAAACACTATTGCCCCCCCCTAGAAAAAAGAACCTTTCTGACGTCAATGGTGCTAGGCACTGATTGGTGTTTCATATATGGTGTTACAAGCACCGGGAGATTTGGTCTCTGCCCCGAGACCGATTTTAGTGAGTGTCGGAATACGTATGTCTCAGATCTCATCTCGTTCTCAAAGAACGCACCTTTCGATGTCGAACCCTTTGTCTCGAAATTTTACTTGCTCTATCGACATGTATTTGACAAGCTCCAGAAATTTACCCTGCTCATGGTTAGTCTCATGATCATCCTTGCTAAAGGAAAAGTAAAAAAGTTGGCAAAAATGAAAGAAATTTGACGAAATTTAACTTTGAAAGTGTGAATGACTTTTTTGACAAGTTTATAAAAATTCTTGGGGAAGCCGAAAAGTTTTTAGTCTCGGTCTCGAGCGTTCCAATTTCGGTCTTGGACCTTTCAACAAACTCGCCTCGGACTTAAAGCCAAGTTTCGGTATCGAAGGTTACAACATCGAGTACATCATTGTTTTGTAAAAGATCCTACCATGTTCGAAGGAAACAGCTTAAGTTCATTGCTTTATAATGTTAAACAGAGCATTCTTGTATTACATTGTTCAAATTAAAATTCATGTCTATTGAAGTTTCTGTGTGTTACAGGTTTGCAGCATTTCGCCTCCACTGAAGTTCTTCAAGCATAACCTTCAAAAATTCTGAAACAGAAAGCCATTGCTGCAACAATGTTGAATCAAGCTGGCAACTTTACATCGTTGAAAAGAAATGCTATGTGCTTTATATATGCACAGCCTGTATTGTTACATCCTATTGATTTAAGCAGTCGTGAATTCTTCCAAATAAAAAAAGCCTGCAATTGGACGATCCAAAGTTAATTCATGTTGACAGTACAGTGTTCATAATAGCACAAGCACACGAAACGCGTTTGTAACGAGTTACAACACCAGACTGCAACCATGGATCAGCAAGCAGGGGTTACTAGATTGGCCATTTCATGGCTAATTTCGAAAGATTTGGCCATTGTTCAAATGCGCTGGCCATGAAAAAACACACTTGGCCATTTTGTAAAATTTGGCCATTTTTTCATTTTGTCATTGTAAAATGAAATTCACATGAAATATTTTATCTTTTTCTATTTCATTCATGTCACTGTAACTGTTACAGTAACTCCACTGGTGCAGTACTTCAACCTTGTGTTGTTTTGAAGTGTGGTAATTATTTAGCCTTTGCCAGGGCCTATGAGAGAGGGGTCCAGCAGGTACATTGTTCCGAGGCCCGACAGCTACAGAGGGGCCCGAGACCAAAGAAACATTTGAGTGTTTGTTACTAACAAACTCGGAATAATATAGCGAAATTAATCCCGGTGATTGCACTGGTTTGGCCTGAAGGGTTTGGTAAGCTGGTGTGATGTATTATTTAATGTGAATTGCTGCCAGTGCATTTTCCTGATATACAATTAGCAGTAATTATTTCTGTTGAACTTGAATGTTTGACTACTTTGTCGAATTTAAGACATTCACGATTACTGTCCCAGTCTGTCCACTGAACTGAATTTTCCTCTACGTCTTTCATTTTCAAACAAATCTTTTTAAAAACTCTTTCCAAAAAACCAAGAGCTTCAAACTAAGAGATACTTCAAGTGAAATTTGAATGGAAATATGCTAGTTCACAATGAAATCTAATCTAATAACAGTAGCCCTCGAATGTTGCGCATATGTGTAAGATAATTAAAAAGTTTAAAATAAAGAGGTAACTGCGCAGTGTAGGACGCAAGTGCTTATAGTGCACCGCGGCGGTGTGCTGTGCATTCTGCTGATTTTTGAACTTTCGCGGGCAGATGGAGGCTCTAACCGAATGTGAGTTTAGCATCAGCGGATATAACCAGGAATCTGAAGATTTCGACACCATACAGGATAAACTAACCACTTACAGTATTTCGACAGAATGCTTTAAAGCAGTGGTCGCCGGCCTGTGGCCCGTGTGGCTATTTATTGTGGTTCGTGGTCAAAAATACAGTGGAAGCAAACAATAGTCGGTTGACAATACTTCGTTTTGTACCTTCATTCTTGTAATAATTAGTAAGCTCATTCCAAGGATACAGTTACTCAGTGAAGTCGCAATCTAATTTCACATCTGATTTTTCGTATCTGTGCTCAAAAAAACAAGCACCTTGCACATATGTGTGGCCGCATAAAAACGTAAAAGCTCAACGTGTGGACCACGTTGCGACTCACCACGGATGTAAAAATCTGACACACGTGAAACACGAGCAAAACACATCAAGTAAAACGCACCAAAATGGTTGCAACTGGTAGGTTCACGATTCGCGCGTTTGTTACTTTTTCAAACTGCTAAGAATCGAACCCAAGTCGCAACGAAACTGTCGCGCGAAAGCATGTGAGGTTTAAACCAGAACCGTCGCCAGAAAGTCTTCACTATAACGGGCTTTACATTTGTGTACGGGGACCTGGCATTCTGAAAATTTGATGAAATCTCCACTGGTTACAGTGTTTCATATTTCAATATGGAAGTAATGCTCCCCGTGGCGACGGGAGTGCTTTAAATTTCCCTTATGCTGTCATTATTGAAAAAATTATTGTACAAAATGCTGCAATCACCGAATCAAGTAAAACTGAACAGAGCACAGTAAACAATTAAAAAGATTGCCCTGGCCTTCTTCATAACAAAATCATCTAGGAATTCATTACAATTTGTTTGCCTAAGTTTGGCACTTTTAATGCACCGATTGCTTAGTGTGGGCAACCTCTCTTGGAACATTACGACCCTTTAATTCAGTTTTAATTCTTTTGAATCTTGAAAAAAACTTACTCCTGAGCAGTTGCTATAGTAACCATCAAGCTAACAAATATGGGTCCGTGGGGTCGGATAAACTAAGAACCACTACTCTAAGGCATTAGACCCAAACGCACTTTTGTCATTTTCTTGGTGTTACCCTTTTGTTTGTCTCCTTGGGGTTCTGTGGTTGCAGTGGCGTGGCAAAGGGGGGGGACTCTGGGTGCCGCGGGCGGCACATTTGGGGTCGGCACTTTTCTGATTAAAAATTAATCATTGAAAGAAGTTTAACTGTTCTAGCTTTTCGTTATTTTGAAGTATTTTTTATAAGTTTTAAAATTTTTATCTCATCAATTTTTGTGTTTAGATTTAGATGCCATAGTGTTTAGAAGCCCTAGACTGGTAGGCTATCCAACAAAACACGACATGTAGCTGTGGAGTGAGCAGATTGTTGAAATGTTTACTCAAAATATCTGGATCATATCCAATGTGCTAAAGTGCCCCACTGTTTGCCTTGAAATCAGGGCTTTTTTAACACATTTACATGCGGGGCAATTGTGCCCCATTCCCTACACCTTCCTCGACAGACAAAGCCATTTCCGCCATCGCAGTCAAAAGTCCTTTGAACAAAGGAAAGAGGTGAAATTCGACAACAGACTAGCAAACGTTAGGACTTCGGTTGTTCGCGGTTTATATTGCCCCTCCTCTCAAAATCTGATAAAAAAGGCTTTGCATTAAATCACTGTAAATAGTCAAGGCTAGCCTAGTCTCTGTTCTCGTATCTTTGTTTCCACAGTAACGCCCAACTGCTAATCATAACATCACCTGACACCTAGGCAGTGGTGACGCAGATTTCGCTGGGCCGACGATAGTTCAGTGGTAGTGTCCGCTTCTCAACTGGAAGGTTGTGTGGCCGATTCACCGTCACTGAGCGAATCGTCGTAGCGCTCCTTGGGTAAGATCGTGCGCCTCAACTGCCCCGATAAGAAGCATATTTCAGGCGTTGGCATGCCGCTAATTACCGTTGCAAAAATTATAAAAAAACATTTCTTGGCACATCTCTTGTCATTTTTAACGTTCAGTGGGATACTAGTGGCGTAATTAGAGTTTGAGCCAGGGAGGCAAAGCTTAGCTGAAGGGGTACCACTGGTCACCTTAGGGGGGCCAAGGAACCAAAACGCGTAAAAGGTTAAGAAATGACAGTGAATCTCTGGAGGTCGTGGATGTTCTAAATAAAAAAACGATAACACCCCGAAAAAAACAACAAATTAAAGAATACTAAATATCAAAATGCCAAATAAAGGGGGCCCAGTTTTTACATTTAGCTTGCCAGTGGGGCGGCTTCCGCCTTGCCTCCCCGTCAGTTACGCCACTGGCTATTGCCTCGTCAGTAAGTGGGCTTATCAACATTCAATTTTGGCGGTTGAATTGAAGAACTCTGCAAAGATAACGTTGCACAGTTTTAATAATACGGCTGTTTTTCTGCATAACGTAATGGTGTAGGAATCTCGGAAAATAACGTTCTTGAAGGTGGAGTAATGTAGTTGGTGTGTTTGCGTGGGTAACTTTGAGCTCAGATTGTCGGTTTGAACTGCAAGTAGAGTGAATCAGAGCCAGCCGAAAGCAGCGTGAGTTTCGTAAAAGTCTCCTTTGTTCAACGGTATCATTTGCAGTCATAGAAAAATCATTTCAACAAGAAATGCTTACAAATGGTGTTGCTCTCATTTTGATGATATTGAGGCAAGAACCTTAGTTTGAAAACCTAACGCAAGTGTAATAGCGCTAGGCCATTACATGCGAGAAAAATCGACATGAGTCCAAGGGTGGTTCCCCGACCGAAAGCACCCAGACAGCGGAAGTAATAGAAAGTGCCAGTGCGAACAACTGCGGACAGACGCGAAAGAAGGGTGGACAGAAGTAGGGGAACAGCGTGAGGGCGAATCACATCCCTTAATTTTTTCGTTTGATCCCCTGGAATGAGTAAATTATTTAAAAAGCCATGCGGTGGGTTTACGGGAGTTTAAAAACCAACAGGGAAGAAAATTTGACGAAACATGTCGAGTTCGTACATGCGTATGTGAAGAAAGCAAAAAATAGAAAAATTAATGATGAGAAAGGTGGCGACAAGCAGAATACAGCACGACTCATATCGACATTTAAAAACAAGACCCATTTCAGTTTGTGAGCAATTGATTGTAATTTTCAAGATGCTTTATTAATCCTTATATCTTTAAATAAGCACGAAACATGATCTTTTCTCATTTTAAATTTTTGTAAGCAAATTTAAGGGGTGGAAAGGGCGGCACTCTTATGGTCGGCCCAGGGCGGCACGTAGGCTCGCTACGCCACTGTGTGGTTGCCGGTTGGAAAAGGACTTTTGCTTGCTATTCAAGCTCATTAAGATCTTCTCTGATTTGCTTAGCGTGGGAGAAGCACAAGCTTGCTCAAGTACTCAATAGCAATCTGATTTCTGAATGACTTTGTTAAAGTAAATTTAAATGGCAAAAATCGCATCTAAGAACATCAAACGACCTTTGCGTAATAGAAACGCTAACAAAACTGCAGTATTGTTCAGAAGAACCAACTATGTTTTTATTGTAGGATAATGCTGCTAGCCCTACACATCGTGTAGGGTGTAGTACACGTATCTCTTATCTGCAGTGCAACTTTTAAGCTTTGATCAGGTGCATTTCAAACACGAACAGCCAAAGTTCTTTCGCCTGATTCACACGTAACAATCGGTACGATTCAGCAAAGATAGGACGCAGCCAACGTGCATGAGTACATCGACACAATAGCCGGCATGCGGCTTGACCAACGGTCATATTGAGATTCATGGAAATTCGTTGGAAGACCCTGGCGTTATCAACACACGGAATCTGAATAGGTGAAAAATACTAAATTTCACGAATAATTAAGGCATAAAATTTTGATGAACAATTGTCGAACTGATCATATACCGGCAATTGATTCTATGCGTTCTTTGCTGGAGGCCCGCTTGGATCTTTAGGCCCTGGGCTTAAGCCTATATAGCCGATAGGTAAATCCGGCCCTGCATGCGGTGATGAGCTTGCAGTTCACTTATTCCGCTTCTTTGCCTGCAGTGACAGGTTGCGAAACTCGGGAGTGATATGCTCTGCTATTGGCCTTTGTTGCGTAACAATAACATGGCAACAAATCTTCGAAGATGCACTTGAAGTTACGGCAGGCCCGTAGCCACGGGGGCATTCGGGGGCAGTGCCCCCCCATTTTATTTCACACTGTAACCTACTGGCCTAGCAGCGTATTTGAAGTGGCCTGAACTCTGATTGTGATTCTACTGCATCACCCTAAAATATAAACGCAAAATCCTATGAAGCAATAATGGACAAATTTCAGTGTGGAAAATTCAAATTAATTTTCTTGACCTCGTTTTGCAGTTTTAGCAGTAAATCAGGATGTGTTAAGTTTTGCGGCGAAATTTTAACAATCAGCAAAATGCGCGGCACACCGCCGCGGTGAATTAAGCACTTGCGTCCTACACTGCGCAGTTACCTCTTTATTTTAAACTTTTTAATTATCTTACACATGCGCGCAACATTCGAGGGCTACTGTTATTAGATTAGATTTTATTGTGAACTGGCATATTTCCATTCAAATTTCACTTGAAGTATCTCTTAGTTTGAAGCTCTTGGTTTTTTGGAAAGAGTTTTTATAAAGATTTGTTTGAAAATGAAAGACGTAGAGGAAAATTCAGTTCAATGAACAGACCAGGACAGTAATCGTGAATGTCTTAAATTCGACAAAGTAATCGAGCATTCAAATTCAACAGAAATAATTACTGCTAATTGTTAATGCATCATATCAGGAAAATGCACTGGCAGCAATTCACATTAAAATACATCACACTACCTTACCAAACCCTTCAGGCTAAACCAGTTTTATCACCGGGATCAACTTCGCTGCATTATTCCGAGTTTGTTAGTAACACACACTCAAATGTTTCTTCAGTCTCGGGCCCCTCTGTAGCTGTCGGGCCCCGGAACAATGTACCTGCTGGACCCCTCTCTCATAGGCCCTGCGCATAAGACCTCCAACTGCGTGATAACGATTTGACTCGATTTGACTTGTCGGGCTGGCTTAATCAGTGTCATGGCGCTATTTTCATAGGTATATTCTTAATGTGGAATTCACGGCAGTCAATATCGACCCTTAAATTTTTTCTCCCTGCAGTCAGAAAGTACTTTATTTGTTCTTTGAAAAATACCTAAAAATTGCTCTTTTGGCATAAGTGCTCGAATTGGGTGAGAACGGTCGATTTGACTTGTTGGGCTGGCTTGATCAGTGTCGGTGCGCTGTTTTGATTGGTGTGTTCTTAATTCTTAACGTGGACTTCCACGCAATGAAAACTGACCCTTCGTCTGTTTGTAAAGGTTTTCGGGAAGTGTTTTGCCGCAGTTGTGGAAGGCTTAACACTTCTCTTTTGAAATAAAGTGGTTTGAAGTCGTCTATTGCAGGGCTTCTCAAACCACAGGTCGCGACCCCACTTGGGGTCGCGAAATGTAATTTTGGGGCCGCGAGAAAATTGGCTTGACAAATCAGATATACAAGTTTTTGTAAACTTTACAAGAAAACTTGTGCGCGTGCAGTGAATTTATTTATACTACAATTTTATGGGCAATACCGTGCTTCACCCTGTCAGTTGGTTACTAGGATGTCTGCGTGAGCTATCAAACGCTATCAAATAATAATCACCCAAGCACAACACTTTATGCGTTGTTACATCATGATGATTTTAACGTATTGACCAATATTGACCTTGTTGCATTAATTCCGACACGAAGACATACTTGTGTTTAGAACGCTGTACGGGGCAGAGGTTCCCAACCTGGGGTACATGTACCCCTAGGGGTACATTTGCCTATCTGAAGGGGTACATTTAAGGTAAGCAATAGAAGATAAATATATATATTTACATATCTTGTATTTCGAGATATTTATACATATATCAATGAATATTATTTTCAAAAGCCATTATATGCTTATTGATATCTATGATTAATCATGATAAAATATTTTGTCATAAGAAATTTTAAGGGTAGGGGAAGGTGGGGCACAGAAGACCCTGGGGCACAGTCGTCTTTTTTGATTTATTCAAAAAGTTGAAAATGTTGAACTTGAAAGTTTCCATGGTGATTTAGTCTCATACAGAATAATTCTAATTTATGAGCATGTTTAGGTTTATTATGTGCTTAGAGGCATGTTATATTATTATGGTAAAGCATGAATTTCAGCATACTGCATTGGTTTCATTTATTGTTTGGTAATCATAAAAATTTGTTTTGCCATGCAGTGATAGATGGTAATCAGAATGTGAAAAAGTGGAGAGGCTGTCAGTAAGTGCCTATTTTACTTTGGATATTACGTGAACATTATGCAATGCATGCAGCCCAACTTTTTATTTACCAGTCAAGTGTACCCCATGTTCATGTCGAGTGTGCCTCAGGCATGGGGCACGTTCGACAGAAAAAGTACCCTTTAATGGGTGTACAATTTCTTCTGCAGGGCATTGTTTTCATGTTTTGGCATAATGTTGCGTATATAGAGTTGCTTTATTGTGTGACAAATTTTGAGCCTGTTTGGACTTGAGTTAAAGCAGCAGTGGTTAGAAATGCAAAAAAACGTCGACTGTGCCCCAACTTCCCCTACATGCTAATCTGTCGAAATGCTGTAGTGGTACATGCTTATCTTTCGAAATGCTGAAGGGATACATGCTCATCTGTCGGAATGCTGAAGAGTTTCGTAATCAGAAAAAGGTTGGGACCCCTGTTCTAGGGGCTTAGGGTAGCTTCTTTCAGAGCATACTGAGTAGTTTTAAACTAAAGTTAAAAGCTTCATACACAGTTCCAGAAGTACTTTAGACTTTGATTCAGGAAAAGCTGGATCCATAAACCATACACAATTGAAATTCCAAGAGGCAAAACACTTGCCATGCCCAGGACGAGTTTGCGGAGTTATTAAAAGACAAAGGTTTGCAACTGGAATTTTCAAAACAGAGTATGTGTCCTTTTTGAATAAGAACAAGAAATGCATGCCCAGTCATTCATAAACTCTTAGCCTTTTGCACAACAGATTGTGTGAATGGGCATTCTCAAAACTGGTAATCATTAAGACCAAAAACCAATCTTTTTTGAAAAAATGAGAATATTCTTCGTGCTGCGTTGTTTTGTATCGACCTACGAATGGATAAATAATCTGTGTAAAAATCATCAAGTGCATCTATCACATTGGTTGTGCTTGACAACTTCTATAAACTGAATCGTGTTTTGTTTTTTTCGCCTTACTGTTTCCATTACGTGGTAGTTTTATTACTGTATAGTCACTTTCGTGGATTGTGTGGTCTACATTTGTATGATTTCGCCATAGATAAAAGTGCCTCTTGAGATTTGTAACTGGACGTCACACGTATCATTAACATCTGGGCTATCCATCAAGGGGTCGCATAAAAAACTGTTTTAAAATGGGTCGCAAAATATAAAAGTTTGAGTAGCCCTGATCTATTGTGCCTGCACTGGATATAAAAGTTTGAGAAGCCCTGGTCTATTGTGCCTGCACTGGATGTGCCACAATGCCTGATGACACTTGACAGGGTGTATTTTTTGGGAAAGTGGTCTTGTAAAATCTCATTACATTGGTCTGGTGTTTTTCCTTTGAATTTTACTTTCTTTCATGCTGTCAAATAAAGATCCACTTTTGGGTTCATGGTTATCCACCCAGTATAAGTAGGCATGTTGGACAGCCTTATGTTTTTCTCCCACATCCTTATTTCACCCAGAGCCGTTCTGTGTTGGTTTGGTATGCTACTAGCTGTGGCTTCACTTGGTTGTTTTTCAAGTGCCATGACTATGTCACTGTATAATTGTTCTATACCAAAGTTACAAGAGCCGGCAGTCCGTGGCGTAGCTAGAGTGTGGGCTGCCCGGGGCGGCCCTTGAGTTTGGCGCCCTCGATACCCATAAAAATACGTACCGCACAGTGACCGGCTCTTAAAGCTTTGCATACATATTAACTAGCAGGGTTGCGGAGTCGGAGGAAAAATATCCGACTTTCCAAAATATCCGGCTCCGACTCTGAGTTTCCAAAATTTCCGACTCCGACTCCCGACTCCGATCTTTCCAAAATTTTCGACTCCGACTCGTTAACATAAAGTGAATGAAATTTGGCTGTTAAAATCAATGGAAATCGTGGTACACAGCAAGAAATATGTGATTCAACAAAAGTTTGAAAAGAAATTGTACCATTTCAACAGGAATTCCCAATTTAGGAGAGTGACGTAAAAAATTATTCAACTGAGCATCCGGAGTCGGAGTTGAAAAAAAATCCGACTCCGACTCCCAGTGTTGTTAGGAATCCGACTCCACCCAAAAACCTCCGACTCCTTACGACTCCGACTCCACAACCCTGTCAACTAGTTTGTGCACCATTATAGTATTACAGTACCTTCACATGCTCAAATATGGTATGCTTTAAATACAAAAACTCTACCAAAAAACTCAAAAATTGTAAGTAACATTAAACAAAAAGCAAAAATGACATATAGGGAAAAATAGTTAAAAAAGTGTAAAAATGTAGGAACATCTTTATTTCTGAAATGAAAACTACAATTTTCTGCACAGTAACTTTTCTTGCGTTGATGTTGGCAAATTCTTCAATGGCAATGTCAAAATTTGTTTCATCTGTCAATTGTTGCTCTATAGACAGTGTGGCAAGATTTCTCAACCGTACTAGATATTAAGTAATTCTTGATCAGTTTTAGTTTCGAAAAACTCCTCTCACAGGTAGAAACACTAACGGCAATTGGTGAGGAAAATCCGCAGGATTATTACTATATTGGGAACAGAGTTCCCAAGGTTATACTTTTGAATAAACTGCAAGCGTTCATGGGGGCTTTCTTTTTCTACTGTGAACTGTACATCGGCAAAATCGTATAACTGTGATACAACAACAACGTTCTTCTTAATTGCACAGCAATGAACAACAAGCGACGCAACAACTATTAATGTCCCTTTTCGGCTATTAACTCCACTCAACCTCCTGTACAAATAACTGGCCTGGTTAGAATCTGAATGCAACACGGTGATCTAAAATTTTTCATAATGACGCATCAACATACTGAAGCAAGAAATCATTTCTTCGAAAAAAAACGAGGACCCTCACGGAACCCTTAAAAGGAAATCCATTTTGCCTAGCACAAATCCAACTACACATTTATTAGATTTACACAGAAATATTTTTAGACCCGACAAAGCGCTTTTACTCGCAGGTACAAAACTTAAGAGCACTTACAAACGCTTAGAGCTCACCACAGCTACACATTTGCCCACTGTCATCCAGCATATTCCTTCTAAGTTCTACAAAGTTATATAAGGACTGCGATCAAACGTCAACAACGACCCAACACTCGATCAATCAACCATGTAGTGATTCAGTAAAATTTGACATCAAGTGAGTTGATAAGCGTATTAAGAACCGTGTTGCAGCTTCATGTAAAAAAGCCTATTGATACAACATCCCTCATACACGATTGTTTATTGTTTGGCTCAGATAACAATCGCTTGTTGAATACACATGCCATAGTTTAAATTACTCAAAATCAAAAACGTCCTTCCACTGCGAGTAGTGTCCCGACATTAAAACCACTTTTATTTCGATACAGTCTGTACAGGTTTATAGCCTACAGCATAGCCCATAGTGCCTCCCCCCTAAAAGTGCCGCCAGGGGCGGATATTTTTTTCACAAAAATACGTTTCACGAACAATTAGCTATCATACGATTCACGTTTCGTGATTCTAGCGTGGGTAGAAAGTTGAAATATTTTTGAAAAACTTACGAAACTGCAATGTCCGCCTGAATTTTTCACACAAATACTTCTCACGAACAATTAGCTTTCATATGATTCACATTTCGAGATTCAAGCGTGGGTAAAAACTTGAAATATTTTTGATAAGTTCACGAAAGGGTAATGTCCTCCAGAATATTTTCACAAAAATACGTCTCAGGAACAATTAGCTTTCATATGATTCACATTTCGTGATTTTAGCGTGGATAGATAGATGAAATATTTTTGAAATACTCACGAAAGTGTAATGTCCACCAGATTTTTTTCACAAAAATACGTCTCACGAACAATTATCTTTCGTTTGATTAACATTTCGTGATTCTAGCGTGGGTAGAAAGTCAAAAAATAGCTAGCTAAATTTCCAGTAGCGGTAGCACCGGTCTTTTTGAAAAAAATAATGGATCCGGTAGCAAGCTGTCACCACTTTTCCGCTTTCGCTATTCGATACTCTGGTGTGAGTGGCGACCAAAAGAAATTGTTCGCAAAAACTCTTTCGTCTGCACACACTGGTAGTAATTGCTCTTCTCATTGTTTTGTGTTTATTTTGGATGATTTGTTTACGGTAAGCTCGCAGCATTAGGAAAGATTTAGCTCAGGTTGCTTTTGACTTGATTGATCAGTGCCACATTAGTTCAGCAAAAAGTCAAAATTTTCGACAAAGCAGTTAAGACTTGGAAGCAGGCCCGTAACCAGGGGGCGAAGCCCCCCTAGAAAATTTTTCACCCCCCCTGTAAAAATGTGTTTGATATAGTTTGAAACAATTGGACATAGTTCAAAAACTTTGGGCCCCTCTCAGACAACTCTTCGCCCCTCCTGGTGTCCCAAGCTGGTTACGGGCCTGCTTGGAAGTATAGGCTAATGCTGCCAGTAAAGCTGCGTATAAGCGAGTTGAATGCTTGGAATAAATACTGCACTGGTTTCANCATTTCACTGCATATATGGTGTGTAGCTCCGGCTTTTGTTTTCAAGCATATGTCAATTTGACAGTTTTATAACTTCGTTCGACTTCGTTCAGTGTATTTGGCTGTGTGCATAACCTATTCCAAGCTTATGTCAAATTTCCTGCACTAGATACGGCTTTGATGCTCGGAAAAAGTATAGCACGTGATGATGTTATCGCCACATTCAAATCTATGTAGTCGCATTTCATTTCGTTGAAAAAAATTTGTAACTTACCTTGGTGATGAATGTCGCTTTTTTGCTGCATCATACACGTTCTGTTCTTTCTCATATACGCGTAACAACGTTTCTTTCACATTGCAATTAAATTGGGGAAATGGTATCTTCGTGAAAGTGGTCGCAATGGTCTTAACTTTGAGCTTCATAGCTCGGATTGTACTAACTAAACTGAAAACATCTACATAATTTGCTTTATTCCAATCTAACGAATGTAATCTTATGAAAACATATTGTGTTTGAGAATCGTGAATGACAAAATCCTTGCTCCAGTTATCGATAACGTTGTCTGTTTTTATCACCGTATGTTTATCCACAGTTACTTACACGGTAACAAGCCCAGCAACAAAAATTTTGCACCCGTGAAAAAACAAGGTTTACGCTGAAAACTAAGTGATGTAGCAACGTTGAACAAAAAACGCAAGTTTGACTAAGCGACGTCAACCGTGTGTAACATGATCTTTGCGATTACAGTTATCCGCTGTTATTTCTCAAGTAACACAATCAGTACGGCCATTTTTATGACCTAAAAATACTTGATAATATGACTTTATTTTTCAGAAAATATGACTTGATATGTCCAAATAAAAGTCACTGAGCTAGAATATACAGTTACTGTACAGAGAAGCATTATCAGCAAAAATAGGCAGTAAGGAATGCAGTGCCGGGTCAAGGCAGTGAAGCGGAACATTCCCGGTCTGGCTCCGCTTGCCGTTCGAACTTCCTACCGAGGAAGTGATCAAAGCCAATTGCTCGCTATGTGCGCCTTAACCGATTTGACCAAAGAAGCGCTCCCTTCGTCATTTCTGATCGAGGCATTTTGAGTTTCGACTTTCCACCAGTTACTTTCCTCTGGTGCTGTCCCCTTAGACTTAGTCGAATTTCTTGTAGTGGCACTTGTGTGACCACTACAGCAGCGAGGGGCGCGTAGCATTTCAAGAGCGCGAGGCCCCAAGTTCAACACCACCTCAACACCTGTGAAAACATAAAGTGTGTGGGCAAGGCATCCGTGCTACTAGTTTTATTCTCTGCATGCTCTCTCCATTTCGCATTGTGAAATGACAGTCTGAGTGTATCGTGCTGACCGCCAGTGTTGCCAGATGGTTATGACTAGGGCAGCCAATTTTTTGACCTAAAAACTTAAAATTTTGACTTTATAATTTACAAATGTTGACTTTATTTTGACCTATCAATTTTCAGTGTTTTCAATTGAAATGTGCAATGCAAAGTATATTCATATACAGTATTAGAAAACAAACAGATAGGTTGGAAATGAAAAAAAAGTAGTTATCTGCAAAATCTGGTACAGTGTAACGTTCAAGTTCGTTATTTTGAACAGTTCCTCGAGAGCACTGGTTAATTTGGTAGGAACATGTCCTAGGCACGCCCAAATTTACAATTAAGAAACCTGGACCCGCCCTTTGTCGTTCGACTTTACGCTCAGTATAAACACCAGACAAAATTGTATTCACTCATGGTTTTATTAAGACAGCTTGAAGCATTGCGGTTTTATTCTTACATCTGTCAGAAATTATTTCGAAATAACGGTCGTTAATGCAAGTATCATAGATATAAGTACGTAACAAACGTTATTGTAAACAACAGGGGTTTAACAAGAGTTCGATTTCTTTCATAGGAGAGAGAGTAACCCACACTGCCATAAACTCAATAGGTCTCAGTCTAACAGACTACCTGCAGATTGTTCAAGCTTGGTAATGCCCACAGCTTATTCAGCAAGTTAAGCTTGGTAATGCCCACGGCTTGACTTGCTGTTCCTCTTAGGAGAGTCAGATGAAGACTGCCTGAACCTGCCGAATGCACGGGTGTTTACACCCAGCGCCGCTCCGGTCTCCTTGACTCTCATTGGCTGATTTTCACGTCTCGAAACGTCACTCTTGTGTTCGACGAATCACGTTCGAGAATGGTTTTCCGGCGGTACCGTAGCCTCCGTCTACCGTTCTTGCCGTAATCCGGAATGTTTTCCGTTGTTGTTCGTTTTTATCCGTTTTAAATCGGGAATATCATTTATAATTTTATACGGATTGTTAGTGTAAATAGTTTCTATAATGTTTTGAATTAATCTCTTCCTAACTGTGACTTGCGATTACATGTGGAGTATAAATACACAATGGTTTAAATAAATACACAATACAACGTCCTTGTAAACTAAGTGTTTTTAGTTGTTACTTTGTTCCAACTTCCCTTTCCTGGAATTCAGTCCATTCGGTGATGCGACATTTTGTTGTTTCAATATTCGTACCAATCATTGTTATTCCATAAAACCATTAACAAGCTTCTAAGTCGCTTTCCTGACTTGCTTTTGAAGTCTTCCTTTGTTTGTGTTTCAGAGTCACGAGACGTTTCATGTTGAGGATGCAACGCGAA
>JGI24022J15233_10001858_pt1 | contig 18710 bp, 8 predicted proteins | sample Ectturendosymbi2_FD_15233 | JGI IMG/M metagenome (IMG submission 15233) | reverse complement strand
TTTTTTTATATTGTGCAGAAACGATATTAAAGGAAAACGGGGCTGACGCAGTGCTAACTTCTAATACAGTTTTCTGGAATTGTTATTTGACCAACATCAGCAGTTATTTTCTGAAATGAAACTTTGGCTAAAGTTAAAATTGTATGTTGCAGGCGTAACCAAGACGTCAACGTCACCGTTTACAGGCTGTCTGATAAAGCAGGAACGATTCAAACTCGGTCAGGCAAAGCACCTGGTGCGTTTACTGTGCTGGACGCGAATTACAACGACTTGCTTTTCGTAGGCGGAGTATTGAACACAACAGAGGTACGTTGGTTTCGATGACAGTCGCAATACTGTGAGATTCTGAAAAAGTGCAATGAGGTTTAAAAAGATGTTGGCGCGTAGTATCGGTATTGTTTGTGTGACAATAAAAGTTATGGGGCTGCTATTTTTCCTTTACTGCAAGTAGCAATCCACAGACAATCCACTGAAATATACATCAGTGTCGTGCTACAGCAGTCCAGACCATCACGATTTAAATGAGTTTGTTGGGGAAGTGAGAGAAAAATCCCAAATTCGCTCAATGTAATTCTTTTTTCGAAAATGGCAATTTCACACGAAATAGTTTAAAGGTGATGATGGTATTAACGGCTGTATTTCAGGTCCCTGACCGTGTCATTTCACGAACGTTTACTGGGTGCATGGGAGAGGCCTTCCTGCAAGGATTGAGTATTGGTTTGTGGAATTTCGAACAAATTCAGAACCCTGAGGATTGCACTGCTTGCGAAGAAAGGTATGATATAGCCCTTTACATGTTCGTTTCGCTGTTCGAAGTGCTTACCTTTTGTTTCTGAAATAAACTAACGGACGTAGTATCTAACGCTCTGCCCATATATTGATGTTCTGCATTTTCAAGTTTTTTGCGAACAATGCTAATACTTCACTTGGCATTTTATATTGCCACTTTGCATTTTATGTAAGAGTTTAAACCCACGACTGGCGCGTACCTTCAGCTTTCCAGTTGGTTTGCTAGGTTAGTTTCATTACTTTCAAACCTTTATGACAGTTACGAAAACCTTTCATATAGTTTTCTTTGTCGTTCGAAAAACTTTTCAATATATTTATTTTATTAAATTTTATCTTTTTAACTTACAGCCCGAACGAACCGGAAGAGCTGGAAACAAACTTGTATAGCTACACAGGCCATAGCTACTCTGTTTTGCCACTTCGAAGGAAAATGCTGGCAGGTCGCTCCCAGTTTAGGTTGAAGCTGCAGACATTCAGCTCCATCGGTCTTATCCTGTACGCAAGTTCATCAAGCCTGGTACGCCTGACATTTGTACAATTTCTTAAAAGTTCCTAACAGCATTTGAAGTATAATTGAAGTGTTAAAACTAAACTTGCGGTTAACAAAGCTGGTATAGCGGTGTTGATCAGTCGCACACGGTTCACACGACGACAGACATAACGTTAACATTATAGATCACTTTCGAATCATGACTCTCTTTGTTTTATCTTTTATCTGCTACAAGAAAAATGCAGTTCTTTTGAATGAAAAGCAAAAGTGCCCGTTACGAAATAAACTGGTATTCTGTCCAAGCATGGACTTAATTCAGGGTAGCAGTTTACATTTTGCATGAAATAATTTGATGTATGTACAATACTGCATTCAAGTAACTGGTCTGCACAAAGGCGACGAAGTCAAATAAATCAGCAAACTTTTTTTGTAATTGCAATAAAAAAATTGCTGATTTGTTTGAACTCGGTCGCCTTTGTGGAGACCAGCTAGTTGAAAGCAAATATGTGCAAGACCGAATCAATGCAAAGTCATGAAAGCAAAGCCCAGTCTGCTGATTCTTCGAAGCCTTGAAGCAAATCTAGAGATTTTATTTGTATTTACAATATGCAATTACTTACTTTACGGAAATGTTTGAAGATGACCAATGCTTTGTTTGTGTGGGCTGTGATGGCAGTATCGTCGTTCTGACCGCGCTATGATGAAACTGTCGCAGTGGAGATATTCTCTCGTGGCTTTTTGTAATAAAGAACGTTCACGGTGGTACTAATGTCCTGCATAATGTTGGCATAAAAATAACCTGACAATAGATAATGTGGCACCTTAAATATGCTGGCGAGGAGATAACATTCGAAAGCATTAGGTTTATTGTTCGTGCTTACGTTTTGCAATTTTCATGACCTGTTATGCGTGATTAGATTAATTGCCAACTGTTGCAAAATGTGCAACAGATTTTTTTGCAGATCCAGAAGAATACAAACGTTTCAAAACCTGAAAGTTGTTGTATTCGGCGGTTGTGGTAAAACGCAGCCATTTGTGGTCGATCCAGCATGTACCGTAGGTCAACCCTGGACGACGCTGAATAACCGAAAAATAATTTCTATGCAGCCAGATTTTATCGCGCTTGAACTCTTGGATGGTCGTCTTATGCTGAAATTGGATACTGGGGAGGGAGTGCGCAACGTGATGACACAAGCACGATACAATTTCGGAGATTGGGTTTCCGTAAATGTTACTCGCAGTGGAAGAAGAGGTACGTTATATTTTCCTGTGGATAGCATATTTCATACAAACCTGCTAATATTCGACCAGTAAAGTGAAACAAACGGTGCGTGGCTGAATTTTCCCTATGTTTAAAGTCTGTTAGGAAATATTGACCAAAACTTTTCCCTAAAAACTTATTAAAATTGAGCGCGAGAATTTTTTTCTTTTGCCACTGCTTTTGAAAATGTTTTTTGTAATACATGAAAGACCAGGCATCTTTGAATTTTTCCCCTGAGTGGCCAACCACGTAAAATATTCTAAAGGAAATCTCATGAATCAAAATTGTTCTAGATGGTTGCAGAAGTACTGAAATTGATGACTTAATACTAAATATTTGAACGTTGAAATTAAAATCTTTATGGACAACGCATAGATTTTAGATCTTCGTGTGATTTTCCGAAAACATTTCTCGCCCATAAACAATAAGTGCATCCAAGCAGTATTGTATTGTGTGTAACGTCTTCACTCCCACACGCAAAACGCTAGACTTTTAACATGCATCGCAGTAAAAAGAAAAAAAACACAAATACACGAAAGAAGACGAGGATGTATACTTTGCAGTAGTATAGAGTATACGTTTGGTGGCGCTGATGCATTTACTGTACTTTGATGAATTACAAGCTTTTTAAGACACACGCATGAATGACGCCATCATGATTATTATAATGAAGAACTGCAATGACTTCCAAGTACATTGATGTATAGAATGCATGAGGGGGTTGGAGGCTGCGAAGGAACAAGGGTCATCTAGTCTGCAGACCTCCCTACATTTCTGTTAAGCATTTGATTGCTTATTGTACGATATTGAAAAAGGCAGAGGAACGTATGTAAAAAGGTTATAAATAATATCGGCAACAAATGAATGATAGGCATGAAAGGTATTTAGTATTTACTACAACAAATTTTTTTGCGATGCAAAAACTGACCCGTTACGGCGAAAACAGCTCACTTGTGCGTCCTTAATTTTCTGCATTGGCAAACAAAAATTCTTGATTGCCAAACTATAACACTTGCATAGCATACAAGATTTATTCTAATAAATGCAGAACAAACCGGCTTATGGCGTTCGTTTGCGTTTCATGAAACCGCGCATATTTCGCTGCCTGCTCTTCATACAATTTAGCGAAATGTCAGCGCATTCTTTATTTCAGGAACCTTAATTGCAGTTCTGTTTTGTGTAAAACACTGATCATCAGAACGGTGGTGTGAATTTGTGATATAACGCACATTAGAATGCAAACACCTTGCGCAATTTTCAGCGCTTTTGAGAGTTGCTCGAATTGGACAAGAGCAGCCAGAGACAGTATGGCTCCCTCTTGCGGGTTCTTCTGACAATGTCCTCAACTTTACGCGCGGCGACTATTTATGCATTGGAGGTGCTCCCGGCGATCGTACCATCAGGTAACCAGTTAATTCTCTCCAAATATCCAATGTGCATCTAGTTCATACACCCATTTGCAAACCTTGAAATTTTGTAACATGTTTTTTAATCAAAAGGACCTACAGTATTTTGCATTCTCAGTAAGGTGAAAGTTTGAGCTTCGGTACTTTTAGAAGCGTTATAGCCATCTTCTGTATGCTTACTTCGTTGAAATTAATGTTGGTGGTTTACTAACACTAGAGGTCAATTTTTTCTAACAAGCCCTGGTTCACTGCACTTCCTCGATATTTTACAATTAAAAGTTACTGAAAGTATTTTCAAACGTGTGTTGTTGAAATTTATCTGTGGGAAGTTGTTCTTGCTCGTTGGAAATAGCCTAGGTTATGATAGTTTGCGTTGATAATAGCACTTCTTTTCTTTTTTAATCAACAATGCATTGTGAGGAAGTGCTGCACTGTATAGGTATTCCAAAATATCGTGATTTTGATATCCAGGCCAAGCGTAACCAGAATATCATTCGTCGGCTGCCTGAAAGATTTCGTGTTCGAAAACACTCCAACCCCCTTGCAAAGCTCTGGTTTGGGCGAGATCGTGAGAGATTCGGGTGTAACTTCAACTTGTCCAAACGAGGTGAGAGTGCTATTTACCTTTCAACCGCTAATATATTTGCGTATTACTTGTTTTTCTGTATTTTACTGCTTTGGTTGTGCCTAAACAACTGAACTGGGTGAATTTGCATATGAGCAAAGATTTCCCAAGGTTAATATGTTACTATAATTTTGAATCCAACAGATTAAACACAATGTTGGGATTGCTGAGGGAGGTTTCTTGAAGCTTCGAGGTTTCAACTTAGAACCAAGTGGAAGTGTTGGTATCACTTTCAATACTCTTGAACCTGACGCAATCCTTTTAATGGGTACTAGCGAAACTTTTGGGTTGGCAAGAAGACGAAGGCAAGCAGGCAAGGTGAGCAATAAAGAACGACGGAATTCGTAAGGTTGTACCACCTTTCAATTTTGAATATTCAGCTAGTTTCTGTCGGTCGTGGTCGTGGGAGTCTGTTGAATAGTCTGACCCATACTGCAGAGTTGGTTGGCAAATGAAGAAGACTAATGCACAGCTCAGAAATTTTTAGTGCAACTCAAGTTGAATGTTTTATGGAGATCATCATATAAGTGTAAAAAATCATGTACTACACTTTCACACAGACTGCTACTTTTCGATTTGATTTCTTACTACGCAGCCCGCCACTTTTGCAGACTTTCTATGCAATATATCTGAGCGGAGGCCGAGTTCACGTTCATTTACGTCTCAAAAGAGGAGCTGAGCTCCACCTGGTCTCGCCCAGAAATTTCTACAACGACGGAAGCTCACATCTTGTGACTGTTCACCGGAATGGTTCTAAGTAAGCAAAGAAACCGCTGGTGGTGGTGGTAATGTCAGTAGCACAGTTCATTTTTGTAGAAAAGAGGATAATACTAAAGTTTGTTTCACGCTTATACGATCACCAAGCAAATATATTTTCTTGGCAAAGATATTTCATCATGCAAAGACGCGTGACTTAAACAGAGTTCGCTCATTTTCAGTGTGGCGCTACAGATGGACGAGGACATCGCGATATTTTCCGGTTCGCTTGGAAACAACGGAGATAAAACTCTTCGCACTCGGTATTTGTTTGTTGGCGGCGTGCCAGAAGATTACGTCACGCGTTACACAAGCATCCCACTGAAGTCTCTTAATGGCTGCGTCCGAGATTTATTTGCCGACAAGTGAGTAGGCTAACGAATGGTAAAACGATATAGTTTTGTGGGCACAAAAAAACACTATATGTGATACACTGTGTTGATGTATGTGTGGCGTGTTGAACTGACTTAGGCCACTTCAATTAAAGTTGCTTACTTCGTGCGAATAGTCCTGTAACACTGTGTGACGTTGGTGATAAAATTTTCTCTAATATATTCACGAAACTAACGTAATGTCTTGTGCAAAAAATGAATTTCGGGCCTTTGTAGGCTCTGCGGGTTGTTCGGGACTGAACAAATTTCTCTGTAAACTTACGGTTAATAATTGCATTAATTGAAATTACCAAACAAACCTTTGTGTTCCATTCTTGACCTATAGCAGTAAAAACTTGTGCAATAGAACGTGTGTGACATTGATATGGCAAGGAATCAGATACTAACTGAATAACAGAACTGCTAGTGGCGGCTGTTTAATAGGCGAGATAGACACTCTGAATACCTTTCGTCGTGACTGATTAACTGCTATGGAAGGACTCCCTTCGACAGATGCAACTTATTCTATCATTTTTCTAACACAGTGAACGATATTAAATTTCTCTCAGCTTGGTGAATTTCAAGACGGCGGTTGAAGCAAAGAACACTCACGTCGGCACTTGCGACTTCGTGAACTTTGCTCCAAAAACAACTGTGGCTCCGAACACTCACGTCAGCAATTTTGATTCTGGGCAACTGTCACCTGGATCAACTACGTCATCTCCATTTTTGAGTGATGACACAATGCCTCGGCCAGTTGTAAGTATTCCTTGGTTCGTGAACAAATTTTTATAAAACCTTTTGGTTGGAGCTATATTGAGCACATGTGTTTCATGTCGTTATGGTCTTTGTAGCTTTATGTCGTTTACTTTGCGCTTCATTCATATTTTAGATGGACTACATAGATTTTACAGACATAAAAATAAGCACACGTAGACAATGGCTAACAAAAAACATGTCGTAAGATGAAATTTAACAATCTCGTTTGGTCCACTTTTGTTTGTAAAGAAACATTTGATTGAACTAAACAAATTTTTTCAAGTATGATTCAATTTTGTAACAGCATGCTCATTTTTTGTTGTGAAATTCGTTTATATTTGCATTTCGTTTTACCATTTGTGTTTATCAATCATGTCCACAGAAACTCTTGTTGTCAAGTTATAAAAAGAATCTGTTTCTATAAAAGTTTGTCTTTAAGGTACCTAAATTTGCTCGCTAATTAGTCAAAATAAAATGGTTTGTCAACGCGTTTTTTGTGATGCGCAGGTCAGTGATGATCACTGCCAATCCGTCGGGCGACTGTCCAAGTTTCAAAACTCAACTGCCCACTTTGGCCTGAGCACAAACAGCTTCCAAAAATTTACAATTCCGAAAGACGTTTCAAAAAGGTACATGGTCGAAGGTGTTTCCTACTTGTTCAGTGCTGATGAATACAACTGAACAATGCTGGTAACTCGAAGAATCGCAAACCTGACGTTGTAGCGTCGATTGTCTAAAGCCGCCACTTGACCACTTTGGCGGAAAAGAGAAATAAAGAATTCGCTTTTGGCCGTCAAATATGAACTGTAAAATGTTTTTGAACGATTTTACTTTTCCGCGATTACGCTTTCAACCAGATGATTGAAGCTTGTTTTGTAACATGGCTTTAGTTTACGTTCGAGTTGGCAATGAAATTGTATTCACTGTGATAAGTATCTTAATACTTTGGTTACCTTCTTTGTTTCTGAAGCCTACTGACAACAAAACTCGTTCCTAAATACTTCACAAATACAGTACTTTCATTTAAAGAAATGACCAAGAATGAAGTTTTTTTATAATGTTCCAGTCAGTAAAACAATACAACTCTGCCATATTTTATTGAATAAAATTCTCTCTTGTGGCTTCCTTTGTTTCAACCAACTGATTTCTTTGTTTTATTGTAAAAGCAACCGTTAGTCTGTTTTCACAGATTTTCGTTTCAAGTGAGAATCAAAACAATTGCAAGAACCGGACTGCTACTATATGGGGGCCATGAAGAACATGCCGATTTTTTCTCTTTGAAGCTAAAAGATGGAGTTCCAGTCTTTCAATTTGATAACGGCAAAGGAGTGGCCGAAGGTGTTTCAAGAAAAGCAATTAATGACGGAAAATGGCATAAGGTATACACACATGGAAGGACTTACTGAAAGATTGAAATCCTATCGAAATGGCTAGCCAGCATGCCACCCGCTTACCGAGTATAAGTTGATGTTCAAAAAGAGTTATGATTTCGTGAAGAACTAGATATTGAAAACTGCGATTAGAAAAAAATCACTTCCAAAGTACTGTACGAAAGTTGGCCCAAAAAGTGGCAAAATAGGAAATGTCAGGAAGTACTTTTTACAAGTTTTCTGCGGTTTAAGGTTTACGGTGGTTTTGAGTGAAGATCGCATGTTTTAAGCTCATAAATGGGTTAGATTTGGGTCAATATTTGTGTGCTGATGTGTAAGTCTAGCAAATTGTATTTGATCACCTTGAGATATATTTTCGAAAATGACAGATAAGCTTAAAATGTTGATGTAGTCAATTCCCAATTTACAGGTTTTACTATAAACTTGTTCTAGAAAAACAGTCGTTTATCGGAACGTTACTTGCAGGATTAACGTATGAAGGGAATGTTTATTTAGACATATACCGTAGTTAATATACGTTGCAACAAAACTTTTCAGGTGAAGCTCAAGCGATCACGGAGAAGAGGACGGCTAATTGTAGATGGTAAAAAGACGACGTTTCGTTCTCCTAAAGGTGCTAAACATCTAGACATCAATAACGCAATGTATGTTGGGGGGCTCCCCAGCTACTTGGACGAACCTAGGATCGGAAAGGTAAGAACGCTAATTTTTAATAATCCAATGCTAATTTATTTGGAGGGCACTGTGATTGGCGTCAGTCCTATCGCGTACAATCTTAAAAATCAACGGCTTGCGGAAGGAGTGCGAAGACGTTAAAATATTTGATTTTCCGGCCATGGGTTAGCGTTGTTCGCCCGAACTCACAGCTGGCGATAACGCTTTGCAAGAACGCACCCTGATAACTGCACAAACTATACACTTAGCCCAAATGACTGGAATTGCACAAACTATATACTAAGCCCAAATGAATGGAATGAAGCGATGTGACTTAAATGTTTATAAGCGATCATGAAAAACCCTTCAGCTGGAACTGAAACGATCCTAATAAACTTAGAAAATTGTTACCCGGTCCATTTCTGCAAACATACACACATTTTTCCTGGAGATTAGTGGATAATATATTATAAGATTTACTCTTTGTAACTTTTTGAGGTTGTGTGTATTCAATTTGTGTAGCTTTAGTATTGCACTTTCAAAATTTAACAAAATATTTGTATCATTTCCTCCAGATTTCAAACAGCATGGACGTATGCATAAAAGATCTCACTTTAAACAAGCGAAACAAGTTCGATCTATCTCGTCCTGTTCTCCAGTCGGATGTAGGACGCTGCTACAGAAATGTTGAGAGCGGTGCTCATTTTCTCGGCAGTGGTTACGTCATGCAAAGTAAGTTACATGTGCGAGGAAGAAGCAGGTGATTCACGGCGAGCAAATTTTTGTTTGCTGATGATCATGCGCCAAGGCACTTTTCACTAGATTTATAAGCAGTTGCCTGCGTGTGTAAAGCTGTTCCACATTAGTTTCTTTTGGAAGATATTTCAACCCAAACAGATTGTTGTTGCGGAAGTTCGCGATTTTTTGGATAAAACTGCTGATTTTGGAATAAAAATGACAAATAGGCAAAACGTTTGGTGAAGGTCATTGGAAACAACAGAAAAAACTCTGCTTGGGAAAGACTCGGATTGTAGCCTAGTTTCCAGTAAAAACTTCAGCGAAATACTACCACCTAACGGTTTGGGCCCAGGGCCAGGCAAAGTGGGCCAAGGTGGCCTAAAAGTCCTCCATTTATATCCTCCACTTATGATACCCCCGAAAATATCGCCTGGTTGCGGCGATGGGAAAAACTAATGGATTCTGATTGTCTTGAATTATTTGAAGCCCATCCGTACTTTAGAACAGCGCTTGTGAAACCTGGGTCCCAACCCAGAAGGTGTTCGCCGTAATATTATTATTCGTTTTTGCTAAAATTTCATTAAGTCCTACTGATACTAAGTACTCAATTACATAAATATGTTTCTGACTGAATAAGTATTGTAGCAACCAATTGCCACTAAACTGTCATTGTGGAATCACAATAATTACACGTGTTGGTCTTGGCCGGTAATGTTCTAATTAGCAAGCAGTGGCAATAAGGTAACGCTATAAACAGTGTTTTTTCAACTTATTTTGAGAGACCGAAACGGTCTCTAAAAATGCAGTAGAACCTCACCGCCATTGGCGTAGACGAGGGGCCATGCCCCCAAAATTTTTAGCATATCTAGTCATGTTGTGCTTTAAGAAGCGGCATCCTAAACAGAAATACTGTTGCTCGCCCAAAGTCAAGCACTTTGGCTCTCCCAAAATTTTGGGCTGGATACGTCACTGCTCACTCCATAACCACAACCAAAGTACATTAAAACCTCGCTTTATGACTATCTCAGTACCCAGATGAAATGTCGCAGTCTCTCAAAATGTCTTAACGGTCACCAAGATCAAAGCTTAAGAAAACCTGGCTGTACATATAGCTTTACGCTTACTACTCGGGTCATCCGAAAAAAAGTTTGGAAAGCACTTCAAGTTGATGTTGAATCTTTGATTAATAAACCAGATTTTTGCTTTGACCAAGTTGATGAACTTACAATAAAGGCGTGTTCAATTTCGCCACTTTCCGACTGTCATATCGTGCACAGTGGCATTGCATGAAACCTGATTGAGCAGAAGCTAAATTCCTCAAATTTCGTTCGAGCATTGTATGCAACCAAGGTTTGAGTGGGATATATGGGTCCGGACTTCATACAGCATGCGAAGAGAGCCGCTGATGAATTTCGCAGTCGAGTTATCACGTTAAGGCATGTAATGTTTTTCGTAACATAAAGGGTCTAAAGTCTGTCTTGTTCTTGTCGTGAAACTTTCAACGAGGTACGATTGCTTCAGGCCGGCAAGTCCACTGTTCAAGGAAGAAAAAATGCATGCTATGATTCACCACTTATGCAATATGCCCACTGCTTGAAAACTGCTCCAATGCTGTCATTTTTTAAAGCATCTTCTGGTGTTAGATTTTAGAATAGGCGATGAAACGTAAGTGCGAAAACTGTCAGAATGCCCAAACGCTGTGCCCATTTTGTTCTTTTAGGCTATGTCCGATTTTTTCTTGTTTTGAGGTACAACTATTCATAATAACAATCCCAGCAATGCTAAAAGGTGTTGGTCTCGTCAATTGTTTTTTGAAAAGTTTGACGTCATTTTGCTTTGAGAGAAATGCAATTTACTCTCTTTTGGAAAACAGTCACACACAACGACTATTTGCTTAACTGAAAAAAATCAGCAAAATCGTTGCGATTATGACTGTGCTACATTCATAGAAACTTCAACGAATCAATATTAGAGTTTACATACAAAGATGTAGGGACTGCACACTGTGGTTTCTGCGTTCTCATCGAATGAACGCAGATACAATAAACTAATGCAAGAAAAACCACTGTGTCATTTTCACCCCTTGCGTATTTTCGACTGGTGGTTATAGAAGTGATAAATTTTGAAGGGTGGTGAATGGTGATCCAAGTTCTTTTTTCAGATGGATGGTTTATAGATATGTGTTCCTTATTTTATCTTTCAGGTGATAGGTACCGGGTTGGAACAGACCTACTGATCGAATTCAAGTTTCGAACGTGGGCAGCTAGCGGCGTATTTCTTACCGTGCAAAGCAGCAAATACCCGGATGGACTGGCCTTGGAAATGATCAATGGATCGGTGAGTAGGAGAGAATGTGGTCTACTCATCTTTTAAACTTCTTGCAAACCTGATTCGTAAATTGACTGATTCAATGGTATTTAACTCTAATGGCCTGGTTTGAACGGTCCAATCATCCCTTTCCATATGCAGATATACTTCCGCGCTGACAATGGTGCGGGCACCTTCGAAATAATGTACCAGAATCCATTCCTGCGCAAAGCGTCTGCCACGAGACGATCGAAACCGCGTTTTCCTCTGTGCAACGGCAACTGGCATACTGTCCGAGCGGAAAAGCGCAAAGTTTCCCTTCTCTTAACAGTGGATGGCGAGGATGTCCCACCTGTCACCAGCAGCTTCAGTACAACGGCAACTGATACAAACGATCCATTGTACGTTGGAGGAGTTCCAGGTAAATTATAGTATTTATTTTGATTGTGTCCTGAGTTATTTTGCGTAATGTCTTTAGGTCTAAATAACACTAAATAACACGTCATTTCCTAAAAAAGCCGGTGAACAAACAACCCATTGAAAAAATTTCTGCGAAGTTTTCAAAGTGAGAACCAATGTTCCTTTCAAACACCGTTTAGTAAGTTACTGATGGGCAATCCATCCAGTCCCGTCGCCACGGGGGGCTTTGGTGGGCTTAGCACACCCAAACAAAGCTCCAAGCCCCCCAAATTGAAACATGAAACACTATATATCAGTGGAGTTTTTGTCAATTTTTAGAATGTCAAGTCCCCCCGCAGAAACGCAAAGCCTCCCTATTGAAAACTTTCTTGCGACGGTTCTGAATCCATCATTATGTTGTATCAACCGCAACCAAATCAACACTAAATATACATTTTTTTTCCAGAAAACGCAATACCTCAAACACAATTAAGTTTTGGTGCGAAAAACTTCCGAGGATGCATCAAAGACATGGTTGTAAAAGGCAAGCCAGTTTTGTTTAACGATGTTGTCGAACGAAAAGGCGTTTATCCTGAATCCTGTCCGATGAAAAGATGAAGTGGACATGAAAGGCACCGGACATCGAAGAGTTTTGCTTCGATGGAGGCAGGGAGAAATCCTCAACTGAACCCTGAAGCAGAGATTGCAGTAACGGCAAGCAGCGTTCACAGCAAGACCTTCCCAGATTTTTCAACTTCTACCTTTTTTCAGCATATTTCTGTCATTTTAGTGCAAACCAGCATGTTCTTCGGCCGAAAGCCACTCCCGTAATGAACGAACGTACGTTGTACTGTTTGCGTAATTGTTTTGTGCGTTTTTTCATTTTTCTTGGTTTCAAGCCTTGTCCACTAATTAATTAGCGGGTGAGAGGTGCTTACGTGCTTTGCTTGATCAAAACCATTTAGAAAAGACATATAACCTTAATTTCTCAAATGAATTAAATTCGTAATAAGATGTCATGCAAGTGCGAAAGTCGAAGCTGTGCTTCGACAGCAGTCCAAGTCAGGCTTCACACTGTTTATTGCTTGCAGTTACTTGTGAAGCACAGTCTTTCGACTCCAATATTTTATCCACTGTAATTTCGCTCTGGCACTTCGCGAAAAGTGATATGTCTTGAGAACTAAAGGCTTTTGATCTCATTTAGCGACATGGCGTATCTATTTCGATGATACCGAGTTGCGCATGACTTGCCACGAAACGGTTTCTACTGCATCAGCATACAAAACTGATAGCTGTTTTCGGGCTGCACTCGAATTTTCATTTGCGGTGTTGTCCTTATCTGAATTACGCACCTTTAGATGTACTTCCGCAATGCCTGTGCAACAGTAGCACGTTGCTTCTACAGCGGAGGACTTCGAAAATGATTGACAGTAGATTATGTGAGAAAATCATTTTTTGACCAGTACAAATAATGGTTATCACCATGGACGCTCATTTTCGCAAGCATATATACATAATGTTCCAGAGGCTAATTGTTTGTTAGCAGACTTTGTCACAAACCTTTGCGTGAAATGCCGAAATAAAACGTGATGCACTGTCTCTAGGTCATCAGATGTCACGAATGACAATCCTAATCAAACCATGAACAAACTGAGAGATCAACTCAAAGCTGAGGCAATTTTATCACCGGTCAACTAAAAAAATCGTACGCTGGCGAGCCTCCTTATTCTTCCCACGCAAGTTTTTTTACGACTTGTGTTTTTCGTCACTTCTATGTTTTTTCTGAAATGCCTAAAAATAAGGTACCTCAAACGCCAGCGAAGCAGATGAACTTACTGACTGAGCGTTTATTTTGTGCTTTTTCTTGTCAGAATACAAGTTTCTTACTCGTTTGAGATTCGCTATTATGTATTTATATTATTATTATTATTATTTTTGCGCGTCACTGCTCATCTTGTCATATGTATTACGTCTAAATCATCTCACTGTGAACGATTTCGCGCGAAAATGAAATTCGAATACACGAATATGTAATTTTTGTGCGTTTTAAGAAAACAAAAATATAACATGATTTTTTCAACTTTGACAGATGTGCTACCAATGCTTAATTACATGCAGCCACTGGAAAGTGTGAGATCTATAGGTTACAACTTATAAGTCGAGTGGAGCAAAGTTTAGGATGAAAACTTTTTCAATTTAATATCTTGCTGAATTAGAAAAGAAATTTTATGACGTCAATTATATTCGTGGTTATTGCCTATGAATTTGTGGATTAGGGTTACAGGTACTATCAATTATGTAGACCAGAGGTTCCCAACGTGGGGTACATGTACCCCTAGGGGTACATTTGCCTGTCTCCAAGGGTACATTTATTGTACAGCAGCAACAAATTAACTTTGAGATATTTTACCCGAACAGTTCCAAAATTCTACAAGTTCTATTAAAATTCAATTGTTTTTTGTTATTTCACTAAGCCTTATTTTCATAAGAAATTTTTGGGGTGCATGCTCATCAGTCAAAATGCTGAAGGGGTACATCGTCAGAGGAAGGTTGGTAACCCCTGATGTAGAAGTTACATCGCACATACAGGACAGGCTGACACAGATCATGAACCTGATGTTTTACAAGTGCAAACGTTACGTGAATAAATGTAAAACACACAATTGAACTAAGTTCTTTTTCTGGGACAAGCAGACAAATAAACGCCTGTGTATTTCTAGATACAATTATTTAGCTGTACGCAAAGGAAAGTTGTCGCTTTCTCCTTAAGAATGTGTGCCATGAAATTTCAAGCTCATTGGAAAAGAAAATGTCTGCCGGTGTGGAAGGTTCAAAAGATCTACTGTTCACTTTGAAATTTCATGAATCTAGAGAATCAGTGACGGATCCAGGGGAACATTTGGTGTAAATGATCCCGGGAACAGTCACTTTGTCCCCAGGGCCTTATTTAAGGAAGGGCAAAGTGGGCACCTGCCAGAGGCGAATTTTCATTTTCGGGACCCTAGACTATTTCAAATTTGGGGCACTTCTGGAAGTTTTGGGACAACTGATGTCATACAAATTAGCACCACACGTGCTCGTTACATCCACTGAACAAGCTCTTCCAATTCATAAACATATTAGCTACTTTATCCTCAACTCCCTCGATATCAGGAACAAAGACAGTCGCAATGAAACTAACTAAAAAGGCAGCGGTGAAGTTATCTGACCACACACCCATTGCTTATTTATTGAGTACCTCACTGGCCTCGTGTCATCTGAAAAATGGATTCAGGCGTTTTGTTCCACTATTATACGATACAATATAACCAATCCTCAACGCCATAAAAAGAATGCTCATCGCCAATCATTTCAATCCTTCGTGCTCATTCATCCATAAAGAGGTCGTTTGTAAGTGGCAAAGTAAAACAACGTGCGTTTAACAAAAACAAAAATACAAACATAATTGATTACAGAAAAATTTTGGGCCCCCCCGAAATCAGGGGCCCTAGGCTTAAGCCTTTTTAGCCTAATGGTAAATCCGCGCCTGGCACCTGCTCAGGGGTCTCCACAGTCATGAGCCTTGGGACCCCTGGTTAAGACTGGTTTAACATATTTGATGTGAATAATCCTAAAAATAGTTAATAACAACAGTACAGTATTAGGAAAAAAAGTCTACATTTATTGAAATTATTGTCTTTTTTCTTTTTTTATTCTCAGAAACCTACAACCAACAGAACGATGGCATTATTTGGGCAAACGTGAACGTTACGGGTCCCTAATGAAAAATTTAAAAAACAAATTTAGAGATGCCTATATTTCAATATGTACTTTAAGAATTCCCTTGCTGAAGCAAGAGGCGTTGTGGCGTAGGCCTAACAATGGTACTGAGGGCCTCCGCACAAAGGCTGCCCTGGGTCCTCCACATATCTAAATCGGGCCTGGATGTCCCCTTAATTTTGTGTCCTTTTCAATAATAACATCTCGAAATTCTCGGCATATAAGTGTATATAACACGAGAATAAGGCAGTTATTATAAATCTTTAGGTAAGACGATCAGATCAGAGCAGACATGCTTGCGTAGTGGATTTTGTGTTCTGGTAATATCCAGGTTCGGTAAACATTGATAAGATTTTTTTCTCTTTACGTTAATTTGAAAATTACGGAAAGTATGCTACAGTGGTGAAGTATGCAAGTCATGAAATGGCTGGAGATTGAATATAATTCCATAACTATGGCATTGTTAAAAATTCCGAACTTTCCTAATGTTCTTTAGTGCCTTATAACTGCTCCCCAAAGCGTCAGATCTGCATGTACAACTGCGCACAATGGCACATTGCTGTTTACCCGCTCATTCCAACTTGCTGCAGTCAGATGACGTGATTTCACAATTAAACAAATTCCACAAATGCACCTTGTTATTCGAGTGATTTTCGACTGCACCAACGTTTGCTTTTGATATGCCTGCAGCAAAAGATACTTAATTAAAACTACATTCCTTCGTGTTTTTGGCAAAAAAACTCGCAACTTTCAATTGTGCTTATTACATGAAATTATCTGAAGTTAGAAAGCTTCCCTACAGTAGTTTACCAAGTGTTTATAATTTTGGAAAAACTTTTACACGTTTCCCTACTATGTCATACTTTTTCTCAAACTGCAGCTTGTCTAATTCAAATTAGTAGTCTATAATTTGCGTGACTTGTACGTTATGAAACCGCAATATACGCTGAAATCAAGTTTGTTTCAAGTAATCAAAAACTGTAACGCGATAAGCAAAAAACATGATCAAGTTTTCCAAGTTTAAGCATTTTTTTCATGTGCTAATCATGAAGGCATGGTGAGTTGCGAAGTTTTTTACCTCACTTCATAATTTAATTTACTTTGGCAATCGCTGCTACGTTCTCATGCGTATGCTTCACAAAATTTAGAGCAGGGCTTCTCAGCTTTCTTTCCTCCTGCACCCCTAAAACATTTTGTTTTGACCTCGCACCCCCTACAATTTGCATTTAAACACTAGCTTTCAAACGTTTAGAAATGAATTTAAATTTCTAATATGTAACGACAATCAAACATATGGACAAAGAAAGATAGCATATTACCATTTAAATATATACTCTACAAAAAATTATCACTTGCTTGAAATAAGTACAAAATAATAAAATCAAAGGATAACCTCCAAAAGTTTGCTAAGGTCTTTCAGTTCAACGACTCTTTTGTTTCTATTCTTGTTTATCAGTTTTTCAAAACTAGGAGCTATGTTGCTAATAGCAACATGCGTGTCTGCCTATGCATTCAAGTGATTTCTAGATTTCGTCTTAATTGACAAAAGAGTGCTAAATCCTGACATGCATAGGTCTGTTGGCACAAATGGAATGAGCATAGCTAGTGCTGTTCTACAGTCTTGGAAACATAACTACAGCGGAGGATCAATAATCTTCCCAAGTTTTGCTTTCAAATTGCATTTCAAGAGCACGAATTGGGAAAAAAAGTTCTATAACATCTTCCTTCAGCTCCCATTTTCTGGCATTTCATCTAAATTTAAATTTAATGAGTATGTCACAAAAGCAACTCCAATATCTAGTTCATTCGAACAAAAACTACTACAAGCTCTCGTAAGTAAGAATTGAATGCAGTTGATTTTTACACGAATAACATAGGTTTGAAAGAACCTCGCGTGTTTGTTTATAGTCTATTGCAAAAGAAGGCAAAAAAACGCATTAGAGTAATAAATAGATCAATTTCCTATCATTGAGGCGGGCGCTTCTCACACCCCCTGAAATGATGTTTCGCACCACCAGAAGTTGCGAGCACCTCTACTTGAGAACCACTGATTAAAATAAAGGTTTTTATTTTCAAGAAAATATTTGTAAAACAACTAAGATTCATTTTGCGGAAATAGTGACAAGTGTACCTGTTCACACCGCCTTTGGTTTCCAAACTTGGGGAAGCTAACTGGTTGAATGGTGAAAAAGATATACCTACACAGTTAGGTTACTAGACAATCATAGCGGTTACTAGAGTGTCAGCAAAACTCTGATGTGATCTAAAATCATGCTGTCTACGAACATGTTAGTATTATTCAGATTGTACAACTGAGATCAAATTCTTTTTAACAGGTTGTTAAGTTGGTGATATTTACACGAAAGTGAACGAGTAATTTACAGAAAATTTATGCAGAAACACGGTTACCTCAATTCTATTTTCAAGGGCAAAAACACTGGTGGGTCAACATTTTTGTCTAAAAGGGCAATGTGGGCAAATGTACACAACAGACAACATACCTCTCTCGGTTGAAAGTGGCAGAGTTCAAACATGTCAACAAAAAACAAATGAAGATTTTGGAATTTGATTGGATCGTCAAAAACGTTGGATAGGAAGGCAGACTTCGGTACGGCAGACACTTCTAGGGCGGGATACAAATGGCATCTCTACCTCTATGAAAATTTTTCCGCAACCACGTGTAAGATTGACTTCATTCTTCGGAGCAAGGCGTGGGTTACGGCACTAAATCTTATCAAAACAAGTCAGTGGTTGAGTGGGCTTTCACCAATGGACTCGAGATGTAGGTTAGGGCACACAGTACTGCGTTTACATGTCAAGCGACGGTCCACCAAAACGAGACAGTCCGTTCTGACGTCAATTACTACGTTTACATGGTCAGTTTTTCGTTGTCTCGTTACCATATATAGATAACGAGCGGTCTGGTTCTGAACGTGATTTGCTGAGTCAGCGCCCTGAAGGAGCCAATGCGTTGGCCACCTCGACAGGAAGACGTCTCGTTATGA
>JGI24022J15233_10001857_pt1 | contig 18711 bp, 10 predicted proteins | sample Ectturendosymbi2_FD_15233 | JGI IMG/M metagenome (IMG submission 15233) | reverse complement strand
TAAAATACAGCACGCAATACTTGACAAACTCAAAACACTCAAATCTATTCGATTCTATACCTCACCTGGTTGCATGACACCGAAGTAGAGCGAAAGGGCAAGGGCTATGGCCAGTATGCTTAGAATGTTTGCAACGATGATGCCGGCAAGCAAGAGGCGAGCGCACCTCTCGGTGATTCTCGCACTGCTCTTTTCGCGCAGAAAACTGACGTCGCTAAGTGTGGTGCTGAAAGGACTCTTTGGTCTGGTTCCCGTGTAGATCGGGTTTTTCCTGTCTCTGAAAGGAAATGCAAAAGCAGTTGCTCATACAAAGAAACATTCCTCTAGTGTTCTACAACGCGCAGGTTATGCAGTATTAGGGAAAGTCCTCACATGTTTTAATAAACCAATGGCAAAAAATACACAAAATATGGCTGAGAAAACACCAGTTTGGCAATATACACCAGATTATGAAAAGCACTCATGTTTGTTGCCAGGAAAGAGGAGTAACGTGGCAACGCTATTTAGAAGAAAAACAAAGTTAAGTTTTATACATTCATACAAGATCAAAGTAACGCTATCTTCAAGTTATGAACCAATAAAAGAGAGTAGTGGAAATCAAATTTGTATTTTATATACAAAATATGAAACAAACAAACGAGCAGTGAACAGAAAATAGCAAACAAAAAATTGGGAATTTTATTAGTTTTTGTTATGCTCATTGCACTCGCTTGCACTCTTTGTGACAGCAAGTTATCGAAGTTCTCTTCCACCAAATATCGTGACATAAAAATTACTTGGCCAAATTTTAGCGCAGTGTTAAGTATTTCAATTTCAAGAAACATCAACAGGGCCGCAACAAGCCTGCAAACCGAGGACGTGTACACACAATAGCAAAAATCCTGAACAGGTGAGAAATTTCCCATTTTTAAAAATGTTCAGTGATTTCTAAGTTTTTCCTCCCTTTCTAAAAATTTTGTCACTCCAAATGTTGGGTGGGTTGGTTGCGTGCCTGCGTGGCACTGTTTCAAAAATGAATCTTTACGTCAATGCACCATTCCCATAACGACCATAACATGACTAACCGTGGAACCTCTCCTTGCACAGGATTGGTCGGGGAACCAGACGATGCCGTCACGCACCGTTGCTGCTTGTTCGACATGCCGTGCAAGTTCTCACTCTGTTCCACGCTAGGGAGACGAACCTGCAAAGTTCGTCAAATTTCTAAGTACAAATGTCACCGCTTCGCAACTACTCTACGTTGTCTGTAAAACTCGCGAATTCATATTCGAAACTTACGTATCATACCAAACGACAACGCGTTGCCGCTATCTCTGTATCGTAGCTAAAGGACGGATGATCACAACTGCTTACTGCAGAACGCAATAACACGCAACAGGCTTAGATTTGCTGGCAAAGATTAAATCTCATTGTATGTTGCATTGCGTATTGTCAAAGGTGATTTTAATCGATCGAAACTGAAGTAAGTTGCTGTATGTAAAAGAAACTTGGTGAATACCTAGGCCCGGATTTCCCAAATGGACAGCAACTTTTTGTTTCAATTCGAATCCTAAAGTTCAATAATTTTTACTCCAACGTTTAATGCTTGCTAGCTTAGTCTGCTAAAACACATTCAAGACCATGGGTCTCAAACTCAAATTGCTCCGTGGGCCACATGAGCACTGGTAAGGTAACCCGCGAGCCGCATCATGACGCTGAGGCAACAATGGCGGTACCTGAACTTACCAGAAACAGCTTTCATATCTTATTTCCTGTGAAAGATATCATGAATTAGAGGCAAATCATTTCTAGCCGTTCGCATTAATCAATTCTAGCCGTCTAAGGAACTTGTTCACTCGCTAGCTGAGCACTTTTAAACACCAATTAGCACTTTTAAACACCAATGAATAAAGTAAATAACGTAAATGTTATTCATTTCATTCATATTCATGCCCGCTTTTCCTCTAGAGAGGGTCGCTTTGGAATACCTCACGGTCAACAGCAATTTCACATACAGTAGTTCTGTAGGCTCCACAAGAAGACGGGACCAAGCAAGGTCGGTGATGTAGTCACTCAAACTAATGCTTGGACGACCTCTGGGCCGCTTTCCCGTGGCTTAGCCAGCAGAACTTGCCGCGCCAGTCTTTTGTGAGGCATTCTGGACACATAACCGAACCAACGTAGCTGTGATCTATCAATTCGGAGAAGTGGTTCAACATTCAAGGCTCTGGGAATTTCACAGCTGCGCACTATATGGCGAAGTGTCACACCAGTGGCGTAACGACAGAGGAAAAAGGGCACAATGCCCCGTGCGTCGAATCACTGGGGGCGCCGAAAAGTCCAAAAAATGTCCCACATGTTTCATCAATACAATACATTTACTCCCAAAAGGCCTTAGGTTCGAACAAGGGGCGTCAAACTTGTGTTTTGCCCCAGGCGCCATCTAACCTCAGTACGCCCCTGTTTCATACTGTGGACTCTTCGCAAAATTCTCACTTTGCCGCTTGCACCTGAGATAATATTCCTTCGGTCATTAACCAAGATTCATGACTATAGGTAAAGATCGGATCCCAGACCGAATTAAAAACTGACAGCTTTGCGGTATTTGAAAGCTCCCGTTTCGTTACCACAGAGCGATAAAGCTATAGCTTTACCACACCGTGTATCAATCTCTTCGCTCCACCTTCCGTCACTCGTGACGTAAATACAACCCCAAGGTACTTGAACTTCTTTAGCTGCTGCAGTGCATTGCCGCTCACTCGGAGCATACACTGCCTTGGGTTTCTAGAGAGACATCATAACCTGGTATTTTAGTGCTGATTTTCATTCCAGCTCGGTCGCACGCAGCAAAAAAATGATAAAGTGTATGTTGAACGCCCTGTTGAGAAGGTGCTAGCGCAGTACCAAGGGCGTACGCAAGGTGTGGGGGTTGGAGGTAAAACCCCCCTTGAGTGTGATATGTCACAAAAAAATTGATTACCTGCGCACGGAGATTAATTGTCTTCGCATACTTTTTGCTTGTTCATTTGTCGACTAAATGCAAAAATTGCAGTGGTAAATTGCTCTGACGTAGTGATGAGTGCGTTTTACTCCCCTGTTTTAACTCTCAGCCTGACATTTGTGCAGTTATGAACTGCTGCATCGTAGCGTTAAGTGTATTTTCCTCCGATATCGTAACTTGGAGCGCTGACATATTCAGTGCAATAACACATAAAATAAGGAGAGTGCGTGTGGAAGAATATGCATATTGTGTCAACAAACTTCGCCATAATGTTGGTTTAGAAACATGAATATGACGTCAAATTTTGACGTCACAAATAGCGCACAGCAAATACAAATGACCACCATATGACAATGAATGAAACACCCCCATGAAAATTTTCTGCGTACGCCGTTGAGCAGCACCAAATCGTCTGTAAAAATCAAATGGTTGATCTCGCAGCTCCGAACTGTGAAACCCTCGTTGACTTCCCGGTGACTGTCTACTCAATGCACGTATGAAAAGGAGTGGTGACAGCACACACCCTTGTCGGAGTCCAAAATCAAGGATGAACGGTCGTGATTTAACTCTCCCGACACGGACACAAACTTCTGAGCAGGAATGCAGTGACTTGACCCTAAAACGTCAAAAGCTTTGGTGTCCCCAAAGCTTTTCACGAGGAATCCGGTCGCATGCTTTCTCCAGGAGATCGGCAAAGCACGTGTAGACATCTTTGCCACACTCCCAAGATTTCATAAAAATTTGCTGGAGAGTGAAAATTTGGTCTGTAATGCTACGACCGGGATGAAAACCGCATCGGGCATCATTCAGTTTTGATTCAATTATTTCGCTGCATCTTTTTTCAAGGCATTTGGCAACGTAAATGTTAATTATTTGAAAATTCCCAAAAAGCATCGCGGGCCGCGTGTTTGAGACCCCTGTTCAAGCCTGTGGTGAGCGTTTCAACAGGAACCTAAAAGGCGTGATTATGTACCAGAGATGGACACGAATCTGGAACTTAAGCTGAGCTCCAATCATCACGTCTTCAAGTCCTCGTCGGATCCGATTCATCCGCAACCAGCTTTGAGTCAAGTTCTTGACGATGTGGAATCGAGTTCCGGGTCACGTTGGATGTTTCATTTTTCGGAGTCGAGATATTTCGAATCTCTCAATTTTAAGCAGGGGAAAGTAATTAATGCAGAAGATTGGGCCTGAAACGTGGAGCCATTTCAGTCATTCGCTTGCTGACTCAAGTCGGTTCGTTTCGAAAAAAGTGGGTTGAGCTGAATTGCGGCATTTTCCTTAAAATTGCCTTTTTTAGAGTCAAATGAAAACACAACCCGAGTCGAGTCTTTGGCACAAGTCGTCACATCTCTGTGACGTGCAACGTAACACAAGGTAGTTCCTCTAATTTTAGCAAAGCGTTTTTTCATTTTTTTAATCATACTAGTCGCATCGACACAAGGTAATAGATTGTGTAAGTCATCAACTATCAATTCAGCAGATGAAACAAATTACTGCAAACGTTTTACCGAAGCAAAAACAATGAATGTCTTAACCGTCTAGAATAGTTGTGTAGCTATCTCCTGGGCATTCGTAACCCATCAGTTGCAAATATAGACGTGAAAGTACAATGCCTTGCAGCTTACGATTAAATTAGCTTAGAGTAGCGTTTCTTAAGCATGTGGATCACTGACCCTAGTATATCCTAATATAAGTTACGGACACCTCACGAAGAAACGTTGCAATAAATATTCGAAATTAGGTTTTAATCGTTGTAGTAGTAATCGCAATGTCTGCAAAGCCTATTAACCCTTTGAAATGTCAGAGCAAAGCCTATTAACTCTTCAAATCACATTCATGGACCCCTTAAATCGCATTGACGGACCGCTTAGGGATTCACGGAACTGAACCCAGGTTAAAAACCCGTGGTTCAGAGTAATTGTGCACACCTGCATGGTCTGCATTTCACACCTGCATGGTCTGCGTTTCCACCCCACTGAATCTGAAAAGCAGTCGTATTAGGGTGAACAGTCAATGCGGCTCTCGTTTGAAGAACAGAATCGATGGAAACGACCATTTCAAGAATGACAAAAACGCGAGTTACCTCTTTGTAGCGGTCTGGGAGCTCCTCATAATCGTGGAGTGGGGCGGCTTGTGGTACCGACATGTTTCTTACAGGCAGCCGGTCAGCATCTTCACAAACCAGAAATTCACAAAAATCCCCATTTTTATAATCACGCATACAGAAACAAAAATTAAAGAAAAATGTCAGTACGAAATTCACTTTGAAGCTTTCTCACAACAAATCAAGAAATAAACGGGGTGTAAGAGATGCGTTTGATAGAGATTTATGTTAGTTTTGTCTACACGAATTTCACAGCCGAGATTTTAAAACTGTATCTGTGAAATGAGGTAGGCTTGTACTAATCAGCATCCACCGCAAACTCTAAGAACTCCAACCATACACCCGTAACAGTAGGCTATTCAAAGAGCACAGAATGTGGACAAAAAGCACGAGGGTGAAAGTATGTTTATTGATTACATATTTTGATGTCAGGTGCAGCTCAAAAGCGTGCATGGCAGTAGGTCGCTTTGTTAGCCTTTGCTTTTCAAGCAAAACAAAAGTGTAACACCTGTAGTTTCCATATTTTGATTTTGACAACATACTTCCCGAGCATACCTTTAAATGGTTATATCGTAAATACATCAATATGATTCGACAAATCTGAGCTTTATTCTTGAGTTTATTTTTATATTAAATCAACTTTACTTGCCAGATTGGCCCAAATTCAAATATTCATGCCAAGCTTGTGAGCGCGACAGCGAATTATATTCTACAGTATTTGAATAATATGTAAGAACTGACGATGCGTAGTGTTATGTGAAATCGATTTCTTATTAAAAATTTGCAATTGATTCCTTGCTTGTTTCGCCTGTGGTGTGAAGTTATTCGAATTACTGTACAATATTCTGTGTATTTAGCGGAATACTGAACTGTAAGCATTAAGGCTAACTGCTCTAGGTATTTCACAATATATCGCTAAATCGTCACCTTTTTTAAACTAGATCATCTGAGCAAACGCCAATTAACTCCGTTGTCTTCAGCACGCAGCACAATTGCTTGCGGTCCGCTGCACTCGGCATATCTCACTTAAGTAGCAACAATTCTAGGATGCCTGCTCTTGGCTGGGCTGCTAAATTTCTAAGGGCCTGTCAACCAGGTATGACGAAAATCCGAAGTATTTCGCCGCCCAGCGTTCACGTCAGAAAACAGCTTTTCGAAAAGCAAAAAGAAGTCCTACAACTTCATATTACAGCAGTCCGGAACATCAAAGGTTTTTGTACTTTATATATTGGTGTAATTCATATATTGAGTTGGCTTAACTGGTTTAAGCATCTTTGTATATCTTTGTATAGTTCTTCTTACTCTTTATGAAGGATGGCAGTGAAATCCAGAAAAACGTTAAATCAATCTATCTTGCTGTCAACTGCTTCTGAGGCACTTTCGCTCAGTGTTCAACAGCAGTAAAAACTAGGTTTGGTTTCTACTGTAATCCAGTGCATTGCATAGCTTCCAACTTAGGAATAGGTACACACAGTCTTGAGAATAAATCAACTGCGTATCACTCGCAACACCACCTATCACTTTTTGCACTACATACCGAAAAATTATGATGTTCACCTGCATCATTCAAATATGGCCATTTTGTGACGACATTTGATGCTTTGATTCGAAGCACCTCGAATGCTTTAGTTAAGCGGCTCGATGTCGGTACATCTTCATCTTGAATCTTGAAGCGCTACTGAAATGTCCGATGGTTTCTGCAAGTCTTCATTTTTTACCCATTGTGTAAGTCTTCTGTCTGATAACGATGATGACGAAAAGCTTCCACAGCCGATTTCGCGTTTTGTCAAAACCACGTGTTTGTCCTCCCCCAGTTTGTTCTCACGCGTGATTTGTCTATAATATTTAGTTTGTGAATGTTTTTGTCATATCTTGCCATCCTATTAACGCAAGCGCTATGGGCATTGAGTCTTAAGATGAACAAATAAAACAGGCATTACAAACCATTTTTCGAAACTTTTGTGTCGAACCAAGCAAAGAAATTCTTTCGACACGTTAAGTAAACGGAAAGGACTCTGTTGGCTCACAAAAGGCAAAGATATCTTAAGCAATCCTTAACTGCCAAATTTGCATAGGGCACCACAACCAATTTCTACACATTTTTTTGCAGTCAAGTGCAAACTTGATTTGTTCGCTGCGTTAACGGCCAAACTTATTTTCTTAAATGCTCGGCAAAATCCTTGGTGGCCTAATAATAAAGTGTATTGCTGGGTTTATCACATAAACTATTTTGTTATCCCAATCTCACTTCAAAGCACAACCGAACGTTCGAAATCAAATGTAAAATTCAAGATTTATCATTTGTTTTGCAAACATTTTCGCTCCTTTAAAGAATACCAATTAGCCTAGAGTTTAAGGACCTAAAAGAATTAACAGTTTAGATTGCTCTCAGTAGCGCAAGATCTTGTGTGCTGTTGGCATTTTACGACATCTCGATTTTGACTGATGGAGTTACAGTTTTGTTAAGAAACATTCGAATGTTTGTCGGATAAGTGGCAGCAGCGCAGCCAGAATGAAGGCGAAGAGGCCATGCCCCCCGAAATAAACTTGCCAATATTTTCACAGGTGCTTTATATCAAACTTTCAACTGTTAGAAAATGAACGGAAGGAACAGTCGGACACAAAACGACGTCAGTGACTGACGACATCATTGACTGGCCCCTCCCCAACAAAATTCTTGGCTGCGCTACTGCTAAGTAGTGTTGTGAAAGCGTGCGCCTCAAGCAGACGAGCCATGTCATCATAATGAACACTTGAAAAACAGAACTAGTGGCCTTCTTACGCTGGTGATAGGCATAATGGGTCGGTTTAAGAAAAAGCTTCATACCTAACGCTGCCGATGACTCATCGCTTATGCGATCTTCACTACGCAAATATCGTGTGGCTCGTGTCACGGGTAGAGGAGACGGGCGTCGCAGACCACCGGACTGACTAAATCACTCAAGACCCCTGATCGGTAGAGCATAATGAAAGCTTAATCGGATGGACTATTGAGTCACTGAACTGAAGAAGACATTGGATATTAAATGTGAGGGACATGGCATGATTTGCATGGACTAGTGATTCAATTTTCATCCCAACAAATCGGTGGCACGCTTCGCTATACACATCAAAATCAATGTTGCTTTCACATCTGCTCGATTTCTTTGTGTAACCAATGCGGTGCAATTTTAAATGCGAACCAAATTTAAGATAAGTGAAAGTGGAGTAAAACTTACATTAAATTCAGTTAAAGACCAGTGGTAGTCCAATAACAAGGCAAAAATGCACGGACCTTTCGTGGAATATGGTTTTGTTCTTTACAACACAGATTTTTGTTAAAAAGAGAGAAACAGGACCACGCGTTCAAAACCATCTTCACGGCCTCTTTTGGCAAAACTTTCAAAATTGAAACAGGTAAAACGCTACACGTATCGAACAAGTGCTTTGCGACCAACTTGTCACAACAGCGAAGAAACTTTTCCCGCTTTTATGCAACCCTCCTTTTCACACAACCTTGATTGTTTCAATCTGCTGCGGGGTCCGAGTTGTTGGTGATACGCAGCACGCACGCCGGCAGGCAACGCTTCGTTTCACATAGAAGAAAAAAAGATTTCAACCGCTGTGCTTTGGCGGCAAAATTAAAGAGTTTGGAATATTTTTCTGAAAAACGTTCCCGCATTATAAAGTGTCGCAGCCTTGCCAGTCCTGAAGAAATGCGGTACCTGCCGCACAAGGCCGGCCTAAAGCCGATGCAACCGATGCAGCTGCATGGGGTCCCGCGCTCTGGTGTTTCGGTAGATTGTTCATTTTTCCAAATGCTCCTTGCGCTTGAGAATTCAGTAGAAACGGCTTATAAGTTTCATTGTTAACAAACAACGCTCTTGTTAGAATTAGGGATAAATTACCTCTAATCATCCAACGTTAGCAAACGTGATCAATTCTCGTGGTAAGGCTTTATATCTGCGCTCTGCCATGGTCGTTTAGCACGGTTCACTGAACACGATGACGTCATAAAACCACTGCTCAGAGGGGCCCCGCGCCTAGGTCTTGCAGTGGGCTCCACACCTGCCAGGGCCGGCCCTGCTGCCGCATGACTTACAGATTCAGGTCATGTCGCAGTGGGTCCGGGCATAAAATGAACTTTGCTTGCCGCCAAACTTGAAACTTTTTCAACTTCAATTGTCTTGAAAGTGGTATGCAGTGGCGTTGCAAGCCAAAGGCATACCTGCCGTAAAGCTCACAGTTTGGCTTGTGACAACCTTAACCAAGTATTCGAGAACAATTGCTACCTGCCAATTATATTTGAGGCATGGTACTCATGTTATATGAGACTGCCACTGCTCATATTTTTGTTCGTTTTTGAAAAAGCTTTTCTTTCGACGTGTACAAACCAAATTGTAATTGGTCTTTGCAAGCACACCCTGCTTTCGTGCATCAAGAACGAAGATACAGGCTGCACGCCTATAAATTTACTGGAGCAGAAACGTACCTTGGTTTGCGGACAGAGGCAAAAGAGGAATCAGCTGCGTGTCTCTCAAATCAAAGTCTGTTGACAGCGCTCTGGTCAGTTTTGAGTGCTGATTTCTGCCTGTGCTTGAATCCACCGAAAACGAGCTGAGCAGATCATTGCATGAAGCACTTTGGGAAGCCAGCAAGCGCCGATTTCGTCTTGGAGAAGCAGTGACAGGCACTGCAGGCAAAGGAGCGTTGGCCTTCCTACCTCGAACTCCACCAGCTTCGCTGACTTGTCTGTTCATTTTATTGCGTAGGTTGAATTGCCAACTTTACAACTGCACACTGAAAAAAAATGTTTAACGCCTGAAGCAGCCACACGATAACTGTTGGCCTAACGATAACACTATACCGACTGATCTTTACGATTATCTCTAAGCACAGTCAAGAAACGTAAACCTTTTTTGCTTATATATAACGTAGGTTCTTTTTACCTGTTTTTCTTCTACTATCGATGACTCATGCAAGTTGCATGATGTTCAGTCGCAGTGCCCAACCAAGCGTCGCAGCCCTTGACGTACGTAAAGTTTTAACCGAGGGTAAACACAGACCTCCAGCACTTGGTGACGTACAGCCTACGGGCAGTACAGGTGTCGTGCTTCAGTGGTCACGAGAATGGCTCTCATAAAAGCGACACAGACACTTGCCTGAATCGAGAATCGAGTGTATGAAGGAACGCAGCCGCTGATTGAAGCCAGACGCTCGTATATACTCGTTTTAAAACTTTACTGACAGCAACGATTTACATCACAATTTTAACTTGCATTTGGCTGTTTCAGTTCCACTCCACATTTACTGTCATGCTTTCAATTATTCATATCGGTAACGACCTTCATCACAATTTGTCATAAACATTCCATCACTGCCAAGAGCACGCTACAAGAAATGTAAACAATTTTTCTACGTAAAAAATCAGATTGATTTCTCGTTTGCTGAAATTGAATAGGTTCTTCCCAATATTCCCAATAAGAAGAATTGTTGGTTTTATGTTAAATTCAAAATTCTCATTACTATATTTTTGCTCAGAATCTGTTTTTTTCTGAAGCATCTGTCAATCACTTGATGATGAACAATGGACTGAAGTTAGTTTCAGTAACGGATTACAGGTCGAATCCTTTAAGAAGCTAACGACAACGTTGCTTATTCGCCATTAAATTGCTCGTTTGATACAGGCAATATATTTTTGAAAGTCGGCGAACGTAAAAATAGTTGGAAGATAAATCTGACAAACCGGGTATTTTAGCTTTTTGTTCCTGGGTTTTTATGAAAGATAGGCTAGTTTCAGTCAGTGAATCGATTGCAGGCATGGTTTAGAAACATCTGAGAAAAGCATGTTATCATGGAGAATTTACCTGGTTTGGACGACAACACGCTTACCATGCGCTTAAAATTCAATTTCAAATGAAACCATGCGTAACAAACGTTGCTGATAAATTTCGTGCCCTTAACATGCACTTCACATAACAGCGTTCCACGAACCAGTCGGTAGCCTAAATATATTGTTACTGGCGAACAGGTTCAACTACTTGTGCTGTGATAGTCTTGAAAGCAGTCCCCCAAATATTTCTTTTGCTCTGTTGAACACACAGCAGACGAGCGAATAAGTGCATGGTTTCGCCTTTCACGTGTTACGTCTGTAAGCAGCATCAACACGCAGATAAGCGAGTCTTTTAGGCGATCTTGCAAGCCGTGAGAAAATGCTCGTTTATTGTCAAGTGGGAAGTACAGCATGAATCGCACGCGCTAACGACGACACATGACTTTTCCAGGTATGAATCACTTCACTAATCTCTTCGTCTTGTCAATTGCCCAAAGAAAGCCTTGTTGCGATATTGTTCGAAACGTTTATCATGTTTTTTCTTCCTAGCAACCATTAAATACTAGGAGAAAGCCTCTATTTTGACACATTTAAAATTTAATCCGTCAGAACTGGATCGTGATGCCTGGTTTTGGCGTTGCTGATTTTAATAGAATTCTTCCTACGCTTAAAATTGCATTATTATTGTTATTACTTATGTGCACGTTCATTTTGTGGCATTGTTAACAATTAATGCGACAACTGTCTAATTGGTTCGCCAAGAAAACAATTTCCTTTCAAGAAATTTCTTCACTGTTAAAATTTTTGCCTAAAAAATCTTCTGCATATTAGTGACAGTTACAGACTCAGTTAAAGCTCTTATCAAATCGAATTAATGAAGTGACCTGAAAAATAATTGAAAATCAGGTTAGAAAAACAAAGAGTTCAATATACTTGCTTTGCAGTCCTTTTGCCTAATTGTCATGCATGGTCTGCGATTGCGGGCAGGGGTGGATTAAGGTTGCATGGGTCCCCTGGCTGAAACTTAGAAAGGGGCCCCGTTCTATCTACTGTATATATCAAAAACTGAATGAACGAATTGAAGTACTTGTATTATTGAAACGGATATGCTTGAGCAAAAACAACGAAACATTAACTAGTATCAATCACAATATGAACGAAACTGATGGATTTAGTAAATAATGTAATGTATGTACAAATGAAATAATAAGCTTTAATCTTAGAGTGGTGTTTGGTTACGTTACATGGATTTTGTTGCGAGCGTTTTTAAAAGCAAAGTCGCTGATCAAATCACTGAAGGTTAGTGACCAGTGGCGTGCAGAGGTTTGATGATGCCCGGGGCGACTGCTTTTGATTGTATGCCCCCCTACCAAAGTCCAGTGTTGAGCAGCAGCGTATGGTGGCCATTGTTGGATATACGCTGCTGGATATACGCTGTTTGCACCGTCATAATATGATGTCATATGTGCGTTTGCAAACCAACGTTTTGGAGAAGTTTGTTGACGCAATCTGCATATTCTTCTACACGCACCCTCCTTAGTTGTTGGTGTACAATGTGTTACTGAAGTGAACATAAATTATCAGCGCTTCAAGTTAAGAGACCGGAGAAAAACACAGCAATCAACGCTACTACGGAGCAGTTTATACAATAACTGCAAAAATATCCAGCAACGCATTAAAAGATGGGAGTAGAACCTGATGCTACATCAGCGCAGTTCACATCTGCAAAGCTGCAACTCTGCGTGAAAGTCTCGTCGAAAAGCAGTTGAGCAAAGAAGGTATACGGCTGGGATGGTGGACACCCAGGGATGACAGTTTGAAACTTGTTAAACTACACAAGAATTTAGAATGCGTATAATGTACGCAAGAAAATTTTCATTTTTGTTATGTGACTGTTAGCATATATGTACAACTACTGGGGGCAGAACTGATACGGGCTTGTGTGAGCCGTTATGACCAATCCTCCTGAACTGCCAATTGATGACGAAGCTCGAAATGATGTACACATTGCAAGCACAAGTGTGCAGCTCCATTAGCGCACACCCAGGATTGTCACATCAAGAAACGAAACTGGAAACTATAGATGCATCAAAAAGTCAGATAAATCAACCAAGTTGAAATAGGACAGTTTTGAAATTTGTCACTGAAGATCAATTAAAAGTCCATATATACCTTTCGAGTCTTTTTTATGATTTTCCGTTGATCGTACGATCTGGAACAAGTCACGTCACTGTCAGTTTAATTGGGGTGTGCCGCACACCTAGAGTATAAGTACCTGGTATTGAAGAAAGTGAAAATTACTGGCATTTGAATACGTAAGAACTAGTGTTGGCAAAAAAACAAGTTCCGAAAAATTAAACCCATGCACCATAATGTGTTAGCAGCTTTACAATAGGAAAAATGTCCAGTTACAGCCTTTTAATTTTTGTTATTTCATTCTTTTGATTACCCTCTGCCCGTTCGCCCTTCTCTCTGCAAGCCACTGTTTGTGTCTCTACAATATTAGTTTGAATGCTCATCCGGAGAGAAACCTAAGCCGTTGTTGATCCATGCAGCTTCAAACCTCATATTTTATGCTTTTTAGTTTTGAAAAAGATCACTCCCCACTGCAGTTTGATATTGCTATGGACAGATAAATGCGAACTGCGATGTGAACATTTGGGAAGCTATTACATGAAACCTTTAGGAATGCAAGTTTGATTAAATCCACTAACGCGACCACCCCGGCGCCGCTAACACGGCCAGCTGAGTGCCGTCCAGTGGGTGGTCGTGATAACGGGGTTCCACTGCATATATATATATATCCAAATGACATGTTTTTGGTCATCTTTAAAAATTGTTTTCAGAAATATCAGCTTTCCATGTCAGATTCCAGACCAAAATACATTAACTTAACCGTAAAACTAACCTAACCAAAATTTAACCTAACCTTACCTCCCATAATAGCCCATGGTAGTTTGATATGTCCTGAATTTATATGGTAAAAATAATATCTGTACTCATTTTAATTTAATATTTTATTATTTCTGTTCACAATCAAGGACAAAGCAGTAAAACTGTTAGTAAGATCAAGAGCATGCACTCACTTATCGATAACTGCTGTGAAACTAACTTTCACTTATTATGTATAGTTTTACGTTCATTCATAAGACGTAAGACTGCTGAATTGTTTTTATTTTTCTGTTGCGTTTAAAATATATAATGGCACTCAACAAAATAACTAAAAGCACATCTTACGTTGTACTAAAATCGAATGAGTCAGTGAGTTTAGGTGAGCAAGCTTAGATTTACTTGAACGAAATGTAAACAGAACTAAGACGTGCTTGATATGGTTTAATCCTTGTTATCAGCTAACGTTTTAAGTATCTCGATATCTGCCATCTACCTTTCTGTTTATCATTGCGTTCATTCTGTTTTAAGTCAGTTATCAAGTATAGTACCAAATAACGGCGATTCTCATAAAAGTAATATGTATCAAAAATTTCCAAACTTGCATCTTGGAACTAAATAGTACCAGAATTGGTATTGAAGTACCACTTCTGGTAGTCCTGCCTTTTACACCATGATTTATTATCCTTAGCTGAAATCTACCCACTTTCACCATTGTTAAGAGACCTGACACCACCTTACAAGTTCTCAACTTCCTTTGGGGCTGTCTGCAAGGCCGATATGCGCATCCGAAACGGACATGAGACAAGCGGGTGGAATACCTTACCTTTTTAGACCTTGGGTACTAACTTGCTAGTGAGTCGTCCAGACTACACGCCAAAGGATTGACTACTTTTACGTCAACGAAGCATTTTCAACGAATGAGCACAGAGCGCCTACTTATCAATCCCGATTGGCGATGGTATCTTTTACAGACCACTGCATTGTGTACTGCTCACACATTACTCTTTTTTACCGACTTAGAAATTCGGGGCCCCTGGATGTAACCCAGTTAGCACCTCCCTTAATCCGCCACTGACTGTGGGAGTCCATCTCCGCTTACTCTTCGCCACGGGCCACGAGAGCGTATACTGAGCTGATGGGCACCAATGCGCATGAATCTTTCCCTTGCATCCGTTAACTCCACGTACGAGGCTGCTTAGGTCCCAAGTACCGTTTAACAAGTCTTCGGTGTTACCGCAGGAATGGAAACTCATGTAGTCTAGAAAGTTCGAAAGCGCGTGTTCAACCTACGGTACTGCATCGTCCAGTCTGTCACAAATCTTGTAAACGTATAGAGAACACCTAACTTCAAGCAAATTTTGAAATGTAGCGTATGATTTCGTACTCATTTTTTCACTTTGAGACCAGCGTTACTTCACCAATTTAGTGTAAGGGTAGAGCTTAAGTAATGTAAGTATGAAATAAGTTGGTTGAGTTATTAAATACATATTGTTATAAGGCACCACAATGTTACGAAAGAGTTTGAAAACAGCCATTTCCCGAGCCATGTCAATCTTCCAAATCTTCCAGCCATTCCCATTAAATCTTCCAAATCTTCCAGCCATTTCCCATTATACAATCCTCTAAAAATACCAAACACTTGCCAGCCCAGCGTGGATCTTTGCTGAAGGGTTTTGAAAACGCTTTTGGATAAGCTGTATTTCGTATTTTTGCATTTTAGGTTTGAAACAGATAAATTTAGGCCATGCATATGGCAGACGGCATATACCTGCTGCAGGCTACTGTTTGACTGGTTACCGGTGGTCGCAAAACGTAAGGGCAGAAATATGCGTTGCAAAATGTGCAGGTTGTTAGGTGTAGCATGATTACTGGATTAGCTATTTGAAAATAGATGTAATCCACCAAGTTTTTGTCACCAAAAGTTTTTGGGATTTGATTATGTTTGTGAATTCCAACTCTAAAGCACTGCATTCAAACGCAAGTGAACAAATTTCAAAACCTTTTCGGGAACTTTCTGGGCAAGAAATGGCTTCTAGCGCTCAAATCATTCCCAAAATATCCCAAGAATGTTTTTTGTTTAACCCATCCAAGCTTATTTTTGAATTAATATCAAGTGTTTTTCATCCACCAACAACAAAGGCACTTCTTGCGCTGCATCAGTGTTCGTTGGTATTTTGCTAAAAAACTCCTTAACGTTATGCTCAGACCGAAATGACTTACACTGATTCGTTATTCATGAAAAACTACAGCGTACCGGTAGCACACAACGCGGATCGAGCCACGTCAATCTTCCAAAGTTAATGTACCTTTGTCATAAATGATCATTAAGGGATCATCAGTTCAATAACCAACGCGTTTTTCTCACATGGCTTGGTCTTGTTTTTACTCGCCTGTCCAACAATTTCGCTTGATGCCCATTTCGCACACCCATGCTTGCGTGTATACCTGTTCCCTGTATTCGCTAGCTATAGCTCGTCGTCAGCCAAGCGCAGACTTCGACAAAGATTCCCACAAAAACTTGTACACTTTTCAAAGCAAACTGTTACCCATGGAAATACCTGCACCCTGGATGCTCTAACTGAAAGAGCTTCTACCGTAATTTGCTAAATTATTTCAAAGCAGAAATAAGACAAATAGCTAAACAACTGTGCAAAATTGTTTTTCTAACCGATTTTTGTCGCCTTTATACATTTATTTGAAATTATCCTGCTTAATGGAGATATTGAAACTATTATGTGAAGACAAACGCACATCGCAAATCGGCTTCACATTCCAGTTTGTTGCGAAATTTTGTCTTGTCCGCTTTGTTTTGATTATGGCGTTTATAGTGAAATGATAACAAGTTCACGAATGATAAAAACATTCACTTTTCAACAATATGTCGTTGCCATACTCGCGCCCCCTTTGCGAACTTTTCACGTTCGCCAGTTTAAGAACCCAGGATAAAAAAAATTAACAGAGCTTAAAGTTTAGTTGACCTGCAAGATTTACTTACCGGATTTTACCCAACCACCATTGTCGAATAGTACAAAAAATGCTATACTTTCGTAATAATACATTGTTCCATTGTTTCGTTTGCGCACAAGAAATTCCCAGCTTCGCTCAAGTTATCGCAGTCACTGTCGCTGATCTTTATATCTTTGAATAGGCTTACCATACGTCCCGTTTTAGCCGGGACAGTCCAGGGTTTAAGGCTTTGTCCCGGTCAGTCAACTAAAAAGTCCCGATTTGGCATTCAGTCAGCCTGCATAGCCCTACATGAATACTAGCATGTTGTGAGTGGTCTGTTTAGCCAATTTGCGGAAGAGTGATATGTGATCTTTTTTCTTGTTTCGTTATGTGAGATGCAAAGGTAATTGTCATAAAGGTAATTGGCTGATTGGCTCGTTGTTCTAGAGCAGTGGTTCTTAACCTTCTTTACATATCTTACCCCATTTTATCAAACACGATTCACAGATTTACCCCAATATGCTTGGTGGTGCTCATTTCTTAAAAATATGAAATTACAAAACTCTTACAGTCCAGAATGATATATAAAAATTTGCATTTGTTGCAATTTTTATTCAGTAAATTTACCCCCTTGGAAGATGAAAGTTACCTCATGGGTAAATTTACCCCAGGTTAAGAACCACTGCTCTAGAGCGTCCTGGTTTCCATTCACAAAAATACGGTATGCCTATCTTTAAATAAGCACCAAACATGAACTTCCATTTGAAAATTTTGTAAGCAAATTTGAGGAGTGGAAAGGGCGGCACTTCCATGGTCGGCCCCGGGCGGCACTTGGCCTCGCTACGCCACTGAGAACTACGTGTACTCGGAAAATCCGGCACTTTCCTAGTTTACTTTGAAACGGTATCTGTGTTATCAGCGCTGGATTTTCAATGTAACCATGAACTAGCACAAGCCTTTTTATTGTAGTAAACATTTACGCTGTGATAAAAGTTCGCCTATAGATAACGAAATTACAAACTGTATGTTGTCTGTAAAGTCCGCAGCCAATACTGTGCTTGCTTGCCATTGAGCTCGCTGAAATTGCAACAGGTAGGTAAACAATACATCGATAAACAGTTTACATTCACACGTTGGTAACGTTGGTGGTGGTGTTGACTGAAAAAGTGAGAAAATATTTACAGCCCGAGTCATCACTACAGGACAAAGCTTTGGATTGTGTATGTAATGCAAAGTATCGGACGTTGGGCTGCCGGTGTCTTGCTTCTTTTGAACAGTGTCGCACGTCTTTGTTAAATCTGGACTAGTGGGAGTGATGTTTTTTCTTAACGTCAGGATGTCCATTGTTCAAGCATGTGAAGCATTAAACTCGATCGAGATTCTACCATTATCGGGGGCGTTAAATGTATTTTAGGAAAATAGGAATCAATACTTTTAGGCCATGTGTGAATCTATCATGCGATCATGACGTTGTTGTTCATGATCCAGCAGAGCTACCGAAAGTGGTAGCAATGTCACAGCAAATGCCTTTTATTCTCGAAACCTATATCGTGGGACTTCACTTGTCACTTGTTACTGTAAGAAGAACCGTTCTACAGTACTTCTCACCAGGTCGGGAATACGCTTCAGGCATTGTTTTTTTTCTGATCTCGCTACGGATAGCCAAAACAGTGTCAAACAGTAGCGCGCAGCATGCTGTAGGTTATATCTTTCAAATACATTCTGTCGTTATAAGCATGAGCGACGGATGGAGGGGGTCCAAAGACTCCCCTGCATTTTAAACTTTGATGCTTTCCTGATAACTTGGTAGTAGAAAACAGTTTTTCTCTCAGCTTCGAGTTGATAGAACGAAATTTGGTCACTGTTGCCACCCCCTGGAAACAAGCCGTCAGACCACACCCTAAAAAAACCCGGAACAGGACTTTTCGGTCTGGCCGTTTCGGTCTGGCCGTTTCGGTCTGAGCCGTTTCG
>JGI24022J15233_10001855_pt1 | contig 18716 bp, 17 predicted proteins | sample Ectturendosymbi2_FD_15233 | JGI IMG/M metagenome (IMG submission 15233) | reverse complement strand
CGCTACGTGATTAATTGCTCCAGGTGCGTAAATGCCGCCCGTGAAATGAATGCCACCCTGAGGTCGTCGTTACAGGCGAGACGGAGACCGTTCTCCCGCGAAGACAGTGACGATGTGCGCGATAAGATATTTCGCGGCGCAGCACCGCAAGCAGCGTACGTCATTCATGGAGCAATCGGATCAAGATGGCGCGGAGGAAACCCAATCAAGTGTAGAGTCGGCTCAATGTCGTCTTTGCCTTGTTTTGCTTATCGAGTGATATAAATATTGTTTCGATCGTGTGTGCCCCGTGCTCGCACACTGACATAACAACGGCGCGCATTTTATCAACGCGTGATGTAGACACAGCACGCGCTTGTGAGCCCACGCAGGTAGAATCAGCTACCTAATATACAATAGAATAGCAGTAAACCGCATGGAAATCTGTGGGATAAATTTACTAATTAGAGCAAGATTGAGATGCAGCAAACAAGTTTCAAACTTCTTGTGGTTTTAACGCAATGCATGACAAACGACATATTTATTTACGGTTCCGTTCAGGTCAAAGAGTCAGTGCATAGTGCCTGCAACTTTCTGCTGTTCACCTCAAGCTGTCCGCGAGCGTTTGTAGCTCCGTGAAAACACCTCATTTCCCACAGACAAGAGATGCTTTCAGAGTCGATAGCGAACGTGGTTTTAGTGAAGTAGATCAACGTTCACTTTTGTCGATTGGGTGGTCTTTTACAGTACGGACCGGTTGTGAGATGACAGTACATGACTACTTCGAAAACCGCTGGCGCGCTTGAAATCAGTTATTCCTGAAGGCATTTACTTCCTGCGATTGCCAGGTACCGTTGGATGCCCAACGCAATCTCGGGAATTTGGCTCAGTGGGTATATTCAACGTGTGGTACATACGTTTTTCCGCGAAACACGGGGTTATACCGAAGACCCATCACAGCAGACCCACAGAACCATAAAATCCTTCAACAAATTACCAATTAGGGGAACGCAAGGAGCTTCTATTAAGCCTGTGTGCCGTGGAAACCAAAAAAAAACGCTTCTTACCCTATGTCCTCTCACGATACAAAATGCTCTCGTTTGGTCCATAAATAACGTTACGCTTTTAAGGGGAGTAGGTTTCAGATTTTTGTGACGCTCGTTGACAAGTGGAAAAGGGTGACAGATTTTGTAATGTCACAAAATTGTCCAAGATTTTTCAAACGTAATACCATAAAGTCTGCCTGCAAATTTTTATCAAATTTAATTGCCAAACTGTTCTGAACCATATAGTCATTACCAGTTGGTCACGAAACGAAGACGTTATAATGCGCAATGCGCAAATATTCGCATTATAATGCGCAAATATTCATTTGTAGCAACTTGCTTTTATTTAGCAAGCAATCATGCGAACGTACCTGCTGATTTGGGACAGTCCTTCTTACGATTTCGTAATGCTACGTCCAGTTTAGACCGCATTTATAACGAATTAAATGAATTTAATGAAAAAAACAACAGCGGTAAAATTTTTACAGCACATTAAAGGTAATTTGCTTGAAAATTACAGCAGAGCAATTGTCCAATCTTAAACTAAAGACCGGCATAGAACAACGCAATTCACCAAAAATATATTTCCTGTTCGTTGGCAGCAATAGCTACAGCAAGCGAAGTTTAGGCTACTACTGTATAAGAAGTTGGCAGTGTATCTCCACAGTAAAACCGTTTTGTGACAGTCAGCACTTTGCACCAGAACCTGGCAGAACTCGGTTGTCGACGAAAGCAGGTAAATTATATCCTGCCACGGTTCTCGCATTGTCTGCAGTGAAATCTTCATTTCAACAGTTTCAAAAACGTGCTAAAGATTTGCAAAAGTTTGTACATGCTGCTCCAACGTGTGGTGCAAAGCATTTTCCATTATTTTTACGAGAACACGTTATTATTCATGACAATTTTTAGGTAAGAACTCACACTTTATGGCTAGATTTTAATTATGATGCTGCTTGCTTCCATATCTTGCCAAAGTTATAACAGCATTTTAGTGAGCGTTTTCTCAGATGAGAGCAAACGATATCATATATTCACACAAACGGATTGTGTGTAGCAGTCATATGTCGTGTGTATGCTTTTGTTTCTGATTTTTGTGTCACTTATCAATGTAACTCGCGGTGTATTAGAAACAAACAAGAGTAAAATCTGAACTTTACAGCTGTTCTGAAAAGGTGATTTGATAGTTTTTTACCGTGATCTTCCACACCAGTTCAGTGTAGAATGTGTCTGTTCCAACATCTGCGTTGCAATGCGTTGTACATTTTACTGGGGATCGGAAGCTCTAAACGCCAAAGGTACGTGTATTGGCTGAATCCGCCTACTTGGAAATGACGCAGGTAAACTGTTTATTTAATTAAAGCACAGCACTCTACATCCAGATAAATACAATAAAACATGCACTGGTTTCAGAGGTTTATAGCTGAAACTTAAAAACTAGTTAAAAAATCTAAAGCCAGAAAGAATACATTGCATCGTTGGGGAGCTTGACGAATTATTACATTATATTCATAGGGATCGAAAAAATGTAACATTGTGACATACTGAGACAAAAGAGAGAATGGTTAAAAATTTTACAAAAATAGCGCGCCACTACTAATGGACAGCAAAGCACCTTAATTGTGTGTCGTCGTGAAAGGAAATCGTGAAAAGTAAAATCCGCAAATCAGATTTTTGCAGCTTAAGGCCGGCTCGACATGAGTTTGGCGAGGTGAGCCACGAAATACCATTTCACAGAAGCATGCAGTAAATCTCACACCTCATTACTGACAGCAAACAACGATGGTCCTGGTAACACAGCGAAACAGAACGCAAACGAGCTTAAACGTGGCGCAGTTATGTGAACTTGGAAACTTTGCGAGGTTCTGCTCCTGCCTGCGATGCCGCCATTCGAAGCTCGAACAAGCCACCGGTGCTAGTTGAGTCCCGGTGGTGGTAAGTAACAATTATCTCCTCGAGATTGTACAGCAACTTACCGTCCGAGTCAATCACGAACGCTGAGGCGGCTGCGAAGACGAAGCTCAGCGCAGCGAGCGTTTTCGTTGGCGACACCTTAGCAAGCATACCTACATTATGAACACAGGCTCGATGCATTCTGCAATGTCAAAACACACAAAAATCAGTGCGTCCAAATTAAACAAAAATCGAGCTATTGCGCTTTTTCACGACATCAGGCAGACGTAAGACAATGACAAAAATATTTTTGTTTAGTCTGCAGTATATCCGTATCTGTGCACAAATTAGAGGTTATCTCTATGCAATGACTGGGACAACTTTAATACTGCCAGTAACGACTAAATAAAAACGCAGAAGGCGTCGAATAAATAAAAGTAGACAAAAGGCGTGAATTTCTAGGAAATACAACGCGCACACAAACAGCTGAAGTTTTGTTCGCGAATTCTTATGCGCAATAAGTGATACATACCGCTGTGGGGGTGAGACTGAGAAATGTGTAGCAAAGTTCCAAAAAGGTGTATGTTGGGAAAACAGTCCTCCAATACATGCAAGCAGCAATAAAGGCGTAAAGGCCTGACAGCTATATCTATCAATAAGCTATATCTACCTTGCTAATATTTTGAAAACATAACTGGCCAAGGAATTTGTGGATAGCATAAAAGCGTCACTAGGTTTTCTTGAATTTAACCATTTTCTGAAGCACAAGTTTATTAGCTGGCGTTCCTCCTCAATTATGTACATTCTTGGTTCGGTTCGCGAAAACGCTTCCACTGTACCTTTTGTGATATCATATTGTTGTAGTCAATATCTTACTGTGCGGGCTTTTTCACACTAAAGCGTCGTTTCAACAAACCTTTTCATATACGGTGGGTAGAGTCAAGATCTTCTTAACTTGCTATCCAACACAAAAGCAATTAAACGCGCGTAGATCGCTCCTTTTAGGCCTAGTTTCACAAACTCAGATCAAAGGGATTAACTACGTCTGCTATGCGTGCTTAACACAAGTCAGAGCTAAATCGTTTCTTTGCCAACTTCTCAGGCTGATCTTGCTCTGTGACGTGCATTGCGCGTGTCCCGCTTTCATTTGTAGCAACACTCCCACTTCCACAAACGACACCATTGATCTTCCGCCCTTTACCTGATCTCCTTGCGTTCACAGAACCTGTCCACTTGCCGGCGAAGCGGGAGGCGATTTCGTCGCTTTGTTTACATTCCTCAAATGCATCGCTCAACTGACTGTTTCAGCCGTTGCTCAGGGGCGCACCTACCGACGCAAATGATGGTGGTACAAAATGGTATTTGAGAAAACCGTTACTAGCACCAGTGGAGGAAGCAATACTTCCAATCAGCAATGGTTGTAATTTTAATAGATGCGTCGTGTGTAAGAAAATGTGGAACATTTTAAGCGATAAACTTTTCGCGAGCAGTATTTCAGATTTAACAATTCCACGAGAAAACATTTGAGTTTGAGGTCGCATGGCAAATGCAAAAAGTAGGCTTTACTATCAGGTTTTCAAAATTTATAGTCTACCAATGAATAAGTTCTTGCTTGCCTGACCATCATGACAATGACACATAATTTGTATTGGGTAGCGACTGACCTTAATTAGAGCGATGCTAACTTTTTGCAGTAGGTGGTACTGTACCAACTACCAAATAGTAAAACGTTTTAGCCAATTCAACCATATTGCCAAGGCCGTAGCTAGTGGGGAAGTACCTCCTCATTTGGTGTTTAGCGTGGTTGTCTACAAATGAGAATTTTAGCGTATATTGGAGGGTATTGTTGAAGTAAAGTAAAATTTTTACAAACTTTGGGCAAACAGTGATAACAATTTTTCTCTCTCCTTGTTTCTCCCAAAAAGGTTTGTTTCACTACACCGGTTTAGACTGTTTTCATGATTTTGGTTCCCTTTGGATGTTTCTTCCCTCCAGAAACGAAAACCTGGTGGCGCCTCCAGTTGCAGCGCAGAAATTGAAACAGGGTTGTTCTACAGTTGCATTTTGTTAAGTATAAATGCCAAAAACAAAGCCACGACCTCAAACAAAGCCGCGTCAAGCAGTGACTTCAAATGTGGCCGTGCTTATAAATTGCATAAGGTGTTACTTGCTCAGGTTTCAAGACCAAGTGGCGGGTAACGAAGATCTGGAATCTTAAGTACTCTGTCTGTAGTCTTTGTATCTTCGTATATATTTTTCTCAGCTTAGCCTCTCTTTTCTCTCAGAAAGGCATCAGGGGCCAAAACTCCCAAAGAAAAACTTTAAACAACCCAAAGATGACAGTTTCTCCAGACTGCGGTTATTACTGACGCAATTATTACCGATGATATTTTCAGCACAGCCACTGCGTCCATACGCACTACAAGCATGCTTTTGATGAAACTCCACTTTGAGAAAGAAGCCCAGCTTGAGAATCACTACTGCAAACTTCTTTATTTTGTGTATGCTGTTGCGTGGACAAGTTAATTTTAAAGAAAAGTTTGTATATCCAATTCTGGAAATGAGTTCTTATTTCCGCATTATGCAGCTTGTTAGTAACGCATCAACTTCAGCATCGAAAGGGATTGTGTTGCCAAAAATAGACGAACTAAAAATGTGATACTTTCACACAGTGGCGGTTCAAAGGGGGGCCTGGGTGGGCCATGGCCCCCCAGATTTTAGCTTGGCCCCCCAGTATTGTGCTTAATGTCACGTTCAAGTTCGTTTGATTGACATATACCGCAGATAACTTGCAGCCAGCAAAATTTTAAACGATTTGGAGACTTTCTTGTGACGGTTCTGACGATATTCACAAGCCTATGTTGGGTTTGATAGGGTTAATCATAGCAAATCAATCTTCATTACTGTACAACGGAAAATTACCATGCAGCAGAGACATTTATGTTGGCCCCTCTACTTTTTCCTTGGCCCCATAGTGCCCCCCCCCAGTTTGTTCATTCTGGAATCGCCACTGCTTTCACAACAAAATTCTGTGTTTGCCGAAAGCAAACGTCCCGTAGCAGCCACTAATCCCTATACTAACACTCGTTTGAGTGACGCTGTTTATTTACCAAGACTGGATGCCTTATTACCTGACACAAGATTATCGGAAAATTTTATTTAGCCATCTGCGCTACAACAACATGCATAAGTTCACGCTAAAACGTAAGTTGTGGACTCAAAACATAACGTGAAGGATAACGTGAAATGCACGTTTTTGTAATTGGGTAGTAAACGTGCAATAAAAGTGGCTCCTGGTACTCTTATAGCATGATCCCATGTCCAGCGCATTAAATTTATTTATCTGTTGAACCTTGTTTAACATCTACTCTTAAATATTTAGCTATTTGTGTGAAACATCGCTACCTGGTGGTCCAAAACGATGTATCCATTGTTGATGAAGTAGCATTTTGTACTGCAAGGAATACTCTGCAATTTTTTTCATAGGCCTGCATTACACACATGTAAGATTTGTGTGGTAAGTTTTTCCTCGTACACCGCAAAACTATTTTGAGAGCTCAGCTCAAAAGTTTATAATATGCTCGATCAAAGCTTCTTGGCGGTGAATCACTGTGGCTGCTCGTACATTGACATTTGTAACGACCCTGTCCATCATCTCATGTGGAATTCTCATTATCTCCGTTCGAATGTTATTCTTGAGCGCAATTGTTTGGAGATTCTTAGCATAGACCCTGTCTTTCAAGTATCCCCACAGAAAATAATCCAAAGGGGTTAGGTCTACAGTATCTAAAGAGTATGCAAACCAAGAGTAGTTCGTACGACAAGAGATGAGCCTGTCTCCAAGGAAGTTGAGGTATTCGAGTGAACCATGGGAGCAATGCGGTGTTGCTCCATCCTAATGATAAATCACAGTATCCATTCCACCTCTCGCTTCCGCCTCAGTGTCGGGATGAATCGCGTTCTGATTAATTCAATGTATCGCTCTTCAAAAAATGTTCAAATGTAACGTCATTACGACCCAACGCGCACCAAACACTCACTTTCTTCACAATTAGTGGGCGATAAGGATGCTCATGAGCCTGAGCCCAAAAAAGCATAATTCTATTTGTTCACGTGACCACTAAGGCGGAAATTTGCCTCGTCACCGAAAAAAATTAAGTCCAAGAAACCAGGATAGTCTTCGATTCGCTGACTGATATTTTGCCTGTGTACTTGCACGTCTCTCAGCCTTATTTGTATAGGTCTGGAGTTGTAAAATCTGTGTCTTATACGGAAACAGGTGACGTTTCTGGTGCATTATGCTCATTACTGAAGTCCTTGAAAGATCTTTCTCCTGAGACAAACGCCTTGTGGATTTCCTTGGGGACTGCTCCAAGTATTGGACAAATGGACAATGGTTTATTGTTTCATATGACTCAGCCAACAAGCAGAAGCAGTACAAGAAGCCATTACACTAAGCAAACCAACCATTAGTGAACATTAGAGCAAATGAAAATGCAATGGCGCAATAGTTGATCAGTGTAAACAAAGAGTGGTGCTTTGTCATATCGGATTGGTGAGGGACCATGGCGGTCATCTAGTCAACCAACCTTGTTTTTCAGTTTTGAGAAGTGTTGAAAAACAACACTTGGAAATGAAATAAGCACAATTAGGAAAACAAACAAACACAGAACATGGTGAAGATGTACATATGAAAACGCATACTTATGTACACAGATGAGTGGATCAAATTTAAATGAAGGAATGGTGTGGTTAAGAATATGTTTAAACAAAATATGAAAATAAAAAAGTAACAAAAACTAGTTAATGAGGTACAAAAGAAAAAACGAAGCACAACGGAAAAAAGTATGGCATGTGCTTTCATGCTGAAAAAAATAGGATGTGCACGGGAAAGAAAAAATGCCAAAAGTAAATATACATAAAAAAATACACAGAATTACAAAATACTAGAATTTGCATAATTTTGTTCTGGATAAGTGAAATGTCGCAAAGTTCATAATTGGGTATCTTCTTCATGTAGGAGGTGTTTCTTCAGTTTCCATTTAAAGGTAAACGTGGTTGAAGACTTAATATTGTTTGGCATTGAAGACAATACTTTTAGGCCAACAAAGGTAAGGGAACATTTTCCTGAGGAAGAGTTAACTCTCGGCAAAATAGGTTATTAGAGGTTGCTAGTCTTGTGGAGTGACAGTGAATTAAGCTGATTGGAATAAAATATTCATCAAAATGGTTAAGAAGCAGGTTGTTGTGATAAAAGTGCATGAATTGGCCTACTGATAAAGTATAAAGTTTGGGAAGGCATAAGATGTTTAGGTGTTGGAAAGGTTCTTCTAGAGATCTCTCACAGCAGTGACGATGTGATTTTCTGTCCTGACTGACCGTGGCCGACCACTGCGATCTTTAATGTTATCTTGTACACTTACCGTCTCCCTGAATTTGTCTAAGAGGCGCTATATTCTGAGTCTGTTTGGAGCGTTTCTGCCTGGAAAGTCCCTCCGAAATGGTCCTGGAGTTTGGACAACTGATTTCGTCGCGAAATAGGCCTGTACAATCTTCATCCTCTCTTGCATGGAATATCTTGCTGCTTGATCAATTGAAGCTGGGAAGTAAAACGTTGGAGCTTGTGGTAATTTGTGGTACTTTGGCGTTCTTTTGTGACTTTGCGTCCCGCAGGACTGATGTGCCTTGGCGAGGGCAACATGCGTTTTACTGTCATTGCAGTTAAACGCTGTGCCATTTGTTCCTCGTTGTTACAAGTACCTGTAGTTAAGCAGCTGCGCAGATATTTGTCGCTTTAAATGCGCTTTGTTGGTGTGTGGCTTACATGTATCTTGTTTTGCAGGCGCTTATGTTTACCTGCATTTTCAGTTAATTAAAGCCTAATTTACATGTGGTAGATCGATTTCATTACAATTTAATTAACTGAATAACTGATATGGATAAACTTATGAAACCTTCTTGTCTGGACCTGGATCCGAGCTCAAGTAGTGCGTGTAAGGAGTGGAGGCACCGGCGCAAGACTTTCGAGAATTATGTAGAGGAGCTTGATCAGCAAATAGAAGACAGAGCAGTCGACAAGTTGAAATTGCTGATAAAGTGCGTGTCTCATACCGTGTACGATTTCACTGAGGAATGCGAAACGTATGACGAAGCTATCACGGCTCTTCAGAACTTCTATGTTCATGTTCCGAACTAGATTTTTGCTCGACATTTGCTGGCTACGAATAAGCAGCAACAAGGTCAAACTCTTGAATTTCTGCAAACGCTTCGCATGCTGAGTAAGGACTGTAATTTCCGGGCGGTTACAGCGGAGCAGTACCAACAAGAGATGGTTTACGATGCGTTAACGGGTTGCTCTCCCATGTAATCCGCCAAAGACTGTTACAAAATCAAGAGCTCGATTTAGCAACCGCATTCGAACAAGCGAGAACCTTGGACTTAGCTCAGAAAAACTTGGAAGCGTGTGACTAGGGGAAGTCCTAGCTTCGTCGGTGTCAGATGAGGCATCGGATGTTCACAGTCAAAATGAAGAAGTGACTGGAAGTTCGCGAAAACTGTTTCTTCTGCGGCTTTTCGTACCACGACCGCAAGGTATGCCCTGCGAAAGGAAAAGTTTGCCACTTGTGTAAGAAGAAGGGTCATTTCGCAAAAGTGTGCAGATCTAAGAACACTAACATGGAGCAAAGTGTAGCTAAAAATGCACCTCGCGATCATACAGCTAGTCTGTGCGCAGTTCAGGTAGCGCCTGAGTGTCTTACGCCAGCTACGGCAAACGTTTGTATTGCGGGGTGTGATCTTTGCGCTCTGATTGATACTGGGAGTTCTAGTACCTACGTAAATGAAAGAACTGCTAAAGCTTTATGACTGTGTTGAACCCTCCGTGTCTGAGGTATCAATGGCTGCATCTAACCTGAAGGGCAAAGTAGCTGGGTAGTGCATTGTTGATGTAATTATGAACTCTCGCAAGTCTGCCGGTGTCCGGTTGGGTGTACTCAAGGATTTGTGTACAGCTGTTATACTGGGCCAAGATTTTCAGGCCAGACACAGACGGGCGGTGTTAAAGTATGGTGGACCAGAGACCGACCTTCATGTTACGGGTGATTTAGAGAGCTGCGCGCTCTCCACTGCTTTCGCGGGCAATACCCTCGTTGCTTGACAATTTGCTTCCAGAATGTAAACCCAATGCTGTTAAGACACGAAGGTTCAACGCCGAGGACAAAGAATTTATTAGGTGCGAAATTGCTCGCCTTTCTAAAGAAGGGATCATACAGCCTAGAGTGTCTCCTTCGCGTGCTCAAGTTGTTATTGTAAAAGATGATGAAAATAAAAAGAAACGAATGTGCGTCGACTACTCGCAAACAATCAACTTGTATACTGAGCTCGACGCTTATCCCTTGCCACGAATTGACGACTTGGTGAACACTCTTGCCAGCTATAATGTCTTTTCTACCTTCGATCTCCGCAGTGCGTATCATCAAATATCTATCGCGGACTTGGATAGAAGGTTTACAGCGTTTGAGGCTGACGGAAAATTGTGGGAATTTACGCGAATACCGTTTGGCGTCACAAATGACGTTCCTGCCTTTCAGCGAGAAATGGATAAAATGGTTGCGGACGAGGTCTTGTCGGGAACTTTCCCTTACCTAGATAATATCACTGTGGCAGGGCGAACCCAAGAAGAACACGATCGAAATGTTAAGAGCTTTCTCGGCGCTATTAATCGCCGGAATATGACTTTAAACGAACGTAAAACAGTCTCATCAGTTACATCGATCAATATCCTTGGGTATTGCGTGGGCAGAGGAGTTATCAAACCTGACTGTGATAGACTGCGTCCACTGCAAGAGCTTCCTCCTCCTGGAAATGTGAGAGCACTCAAAAGGGTTCTCGGGTTGTTCGCTTATTATGCCAAATGGGTGCCCGGGTTTTCAGACAAAATTCAACATTTCAAACGCACTACCTCATTTCCGTTAGACGAGCTAGCTTTGAGTGATTTTAACACTTTAAAAGGGGAAATAGAAAAGGCTGCTCTGCACTCGATTGATGAGAACGTCCCTTTTGTTGTCGAATGCGACGCATCTGATGTAGCAATATTCGCGACGTTAAACCAACCTGGACGCCCTGTGGCCTTCATGTCGCGTTCATTGCATGGCAGTGAGCTTCACTACCCAACAGAATAGAAAGAAGAGGCGCAATAGAGAAAGAGGCGACTGCTGTCATCGAAGCAGTTCGAAGATGGAGCCACTTTCTTGCCCGACAGCATTTCACCTTGGTTACGGATCAGCGGTCGGTGGCATTTATGCTTGACAATCGTAAACGTACGAAGATTAAGAACAACAAAATTCAGTGTTGGCGGCTTGAACTAGCTTCGTACAGCTACTCCATCCAGTACCGCCCTGGAAAAGACAACGTCGGGCCTGATGCGTTGACTCGAGCATTTTGCGCAAATGTGTCAGACTCAAACCTTGTGGAATTACATGATGGGTTGTGCCATCCTGGCGTTACTCGAATGCTTCACTTTGTTCGAGCAAAGAACTTGCCCTACTCAACGGATGACGTCAAGAAAGTCTGCACTACCTGCCGTACGTGTGCTGAGCTGAAACCTCGGTTCTATGCTGCCCAGGAAGCAAAGCTTGTGAAGGCGACGCAACCCTTTGAAAGATTAAGTATTGATTTCAAAGGTCCGCTTCCAAACATCGTCCCGAAACAAATACTGACTGCAATCGACGAGTTTTCAAGATTTCCGTTTGCCTTTGCATGTCCTGACATGCAATTAACCACGGTGATTAGGTGTCTTGATTAATTGTTTTCTCTGTGCGGAATGCCAGGTTATATACATTCGGACAATCAAACGTCGTTCTCATCCAGTGACACCAAGGAATCCCTTACGAAACGAGGCGTTGCAGCCAGCAAATCGTCACCGTATCATCCCATGGGGAATTTAACAGGTTGAACGGTTAGGGTTGAAGTCCCATAATCTTCCGGTCTCCTCGTGGGAGAATATGCTGCTGGATGATCTTCATTCCATTCGATCACTCCTTTGTACGGCAACGAACTCAACACCTCATGAGCGTTTTTTTGCATTCATGCGACGTTCGCCGAATAGGAAATCGTTGTCCGCCTGGCTGTCAAGCCCTGGACCGGTGTTTCTACGGAAATTCGTGAGGTCGAACAAGAACGATGATTTGGTGGAGGAAGTCGAACTAACCGCTGCAAATCCGCTGTATGCGCGAGTTCGCTTTCCGGATGGCAGGGAGTCCAGTGTTTCAGTGCGTTATCTGGCACCTTGCCCTACGCGAGATTCTTCTAGTGAAGGACACTGCGTAGATCGACCTGTAGAAACAGCTTATGAAAGTGCTGTTTCACAAGTGACTGTTCCGCAGACAACTGATCCTCAGATCAGCAACAGTGAATTGAAAAATACGCGGAGAAGCGTTGGTGAAGTGCAGGAATCTGACCCTGCTCGCAGAAGGTCAACCCGAAAAACTCGGGTGTGGCTCCTGTAAGATATGGTGTGGATGAGTGATGTTCTTTTTTTTTATAGGAGGGTAGAATGCGGAAATTTGTGGTACTTTGGCGTTATTTTGTGACTTTGCGTCCCGCAGGACTGATGTGCCTTGGCGAGGGCAACATGCGTTTTACTGTGATTGCAGTTAAACGCTATGCCATTTGTTCCTCGTTGTTACAAGTACCTGTAGTTAAGCAGCTGTGCAGATATTTGTCGCTTTAAATGCGCTTGGTTGGTGTGTGGCTTACATGTATCTTGTTTTGCAGGCGCTTATGTTTACCTGCATTTTCAGTTAATTAAAGCCTCATTTACATGTGGTAGATCGATTTCATTACAGAGCTCTAACTATGATTTATCTGGAAAACAGAAGCCTGGGTTAATTTGATATGAAATGCTATCGATGATAAAATGCGTACATCTCTTTGGACCACCCTGTATTTTCAACAAAAGCAGTGTATTTTCTGATTAAATATATTTGAAAATGGTTATACATGTTCAAGCTCTGTTTGTAAAATGTGAGTTTGTGCTATGTTGTATGCGTAGTATATCTAAGTTTATGATGATGAGTTTAAAATGAGCCGGAACTGGAAGAGCTGGAATAACAATAGATGCTGGATTTGGCATCTATTCATTAGCCATTGGGTATTGTACTTGGAGAGTCTTCTTTCACAAATGTGGCAAATGAGTTACGCAGTTAATTAACTCTCACGGTGACCAACTGCAGTGGAGCACGGTCAGTTTGTAAACTTAAGATGGCAGAAGGAACAAAGGAGCACCATCAGACAAAACAAGCTGAACAGCCTGATTCGTAAGAGTTAAGAGCAGTGGTTCTCAACCGCCGGTCCGCAGACAGGTACCGGTCCGTGTAGATTTTTTGCCAGTCCACAAGACAACCTAGGTTTGTTTTTATGACTTACCTCCAACTAACTGAAAATGGTTATCGTTTATGTTGAATTCGGCAAAATACTGGACTATGACATGTGGTTTGTGCTTGGATAGGCAGGATATTACGACTAAAATGAAACTCTTGCCCAGTTTCGTAACTATTTCGTACTTGATAAAGTACAATGGCAGCTGCTGGTAGTGAGCAGGTTTTCAAGGTTCAGCTTAGGTGTCCGATAAGAAATTTTCAGAGACGATTATCTGAAATTTTTGCCATAAACTTTTAGCAGAATTTCTTTTGAATGAAATGTGGACGAGTAAGCTTCCGTATTTGAAGGATGCATTCTGCCATTTGAACAAGCTTAATACAGTAGATCTCTGCAAGAGTTTTGTACAAATACCTTTGCACTGATGAACACGACAGACGTGTTCACAAAGAAGCTGGCACTTTGGGATAGCTTTGTACAGAAGGGAGATACAGAGATATTTCCGACTTTAAGCAATTTATTGACAAGTTCTGATGTTAATGCTAAAGAATTTTTAGACATAAGTCAGCATTTGAAGGACTTAGCTAACCATGTTGACCGTGATTTTCCTGAACATGAAGTAGTTTGAAATTGAAATCTTTGGATAAACAATCCTTTCATTGAAGATACAAGTACATGCGAACTAAATCTCTGTGAAAAAGAAAGTTGGCTCGAAATGTGTTATGATACTACTTCGTTGTCCAGATATAAAAAAAGGATCACTGTCTCAGTTCTGGATATCTATTGAAAACGCATATCCGCTGGTCAGTCACAAAGCATTCAAATTGTTAGTGATATTTTCAACCACTTACATGAGAAAACGTTTTCAGCACTAGCCTTTATCAAAACCAGACAGAGAAATCGTTTGGATGACACTACAAACTGGTTTTCCGACTCGTCAGTGTTTTTGTTTTTCTGCAGATGACTCTTCCATTGAACAAGTTTGCCCACCCTTGGTTTGTACCATGTGTAAAGAAGCCAGGACCGTTACTAGGTGCGCAGGGGGGGAGAAACCCCCCTCGGAAAATTTTTCGTCTGCCCTGTGAAAACGTGTTGGACAAAATTTAAAACTATTGGACATAGTTCAAAAAATTTGCCCCCATCAGAAAACTCTTCGCACCCCTTGGTAGCCCAAGCTGGTTACGTGCCTGAAAGACGCATGCGTGAAAAAGAAGTATTGCTGCCAAAAAAGCACATTTTTGGAACCTATGCTCACTCTAAACAGGAGCGGATTCAGGGGCGCGATCGCCCACCCTAAAATCTAAGAAAGTAACTGCATTTACCATGGTTTTGTACAATTCGGAAAATAACATATCAAAACCAATACCGAATAAGACTTTCATCATGTTCGAATTGTCTTATTGATGGCGATATAAGGCCATTCTGTCGTCTATTGTTTTGTCACAGCAGTGTAATGACGTATACATCATCTCTTCCTACAGTAGCGAAGCCGTTATGAAACTGACTACCACTGAAGTATCCCACCCTAACGTTACTACCTGGACCCGCCCCTGCCTCTAAAGTGCGATACTGCGCAGTACCACAAGACCATTTGCACAGTGAAATCTCATTCTCGCGCACTTGCAACCTTCCAAAACGTTGGAAAAACACAAAAACAAGGAGAAGCTATTTGAATTAAATATGTATTTTGTTTGTATTTCGATAAGATTTTCTGCATATTGGAGAGTTATCGAGTCGTTGCCCCTCGACAGTTGAATAAGCTTTGTTACTGCCCAGGTTCAACTCGAAGTGTTGCGTATATGCGACATGCGTGGAGCTGCCAGATGATCAACACATTTGCGCTGGGTTGCAAACTCGCAACAGGTCTCTCTGATCAGGTCAGATGTGTAAGGATCTAGGCGTGGCAAGGAATGTATAAACCCAGCTGAAATGAAACTCGGCCCTGGTTGTCATAACCCTTTCGCATCTAGCAAGTTCTACAACTGTTTGCAGCGGTTTTTCGGATGGAAACTCCTGGGATCAGGTATGCTGAGATGCAGCGTTCGCACTTCGCCGTCAAACCGGAAGTGATCCATCGTGGCATATGACGCGCTGCTCCTGAAAAGCTAAAGAACCCCAGCGCCAACAAGAAAACCAAATCACGTAATCACAAATACACAAACAAAAACAAAACATGAAAACATAAAGTAAATATAATAGAGCATCACAATATCTCAATGGTGAAAATAAAAGTAATGAGCATATCTCTGCGACAGAACTATACAGTATGTCATTGAACTCAAATTATTCAAATCAGTGAAATTTACTAATATGAACTGGCAAAGCACATGTTCAAACTGAACCAAAAATACTCCTTGCATACATCACCTAAGATTATGATACTTACCAGATATAAGCACCCTCCAAAAGCAAAATAACCCCTTGCAAATCCTTTACAAAACTGATGGTCAATATAACTCAGCGTATAGCGAAGCCAAGCTATATGCAAACCCACTAAGCCTACATCTTCGTATGTTAAGCCTACAACAATTCTCTCTCTCTCTCTTCGATGGACGTCGAAACGACGAATCCGATCCATCATCTTATATTTGGACGTGGGATTGTTCGAGGCTGTACAGTCCTATGCGTGATAGACATGTACGTCCACAGGTGGGACACAGATAAGCGGAGTTGTTTTCTCTGTGTCGAGCAGCATGTTCACGCCGTCGACGACGACGTTCATCTTCAGTTTTATCCTGCGTTGCTTGCATGAAGAGGATATCAGTACTACAAATGTCTCGCCAGCCCTTGCGATCCGCTGCTAATGTTTCCAGTTGATCAGGAGGAATAGCATTCTTCTTAAGTGATGCCTTCAGACAATTCTTAAAACGTTTGTACTGTCCGCCAGCAGATGTTCGGCCCTATTTTAATTCACCATATAGCACACGTCGCGGCAGTCGGTTTTCCGGCATTCGAATGACATGCCCTGTCCATCTGAGCTGGCGCTCAGCAATGATGGCCTCCATCGAAAGGCAGTGTGCACGGTGACGGATCTCTACGCGGGGAACTTTGTACCACCAACGTGGCCTAAGCATTCGTTGAAGGCAAGAAATGTGGAATTGTTCAAGAGTCTTGATGTGACGGCGGCATAGGACCCAGGTCTCGCAACCATAAAGTAGCGTTGAGACACAGACAGCATTGTAGACAGCCATCTTGGTCTTGAGGTTCAGGTTTCTGTTCAAAAAAACTCGTTGTGAGAGTCGTCCAAAAGCAGATGAAGCAAGGCGTACACGACGCTGGATGTCAGGTGATAGATCAAACTTGTTGTTTAGGACAGTGCCCAAGTATACAAACTCATCCATTTTGGTGATGGAGCAGTCATTGATGTTGAAGACAGGTGGAGCAAGATTCGGCGAAGTGCACTGCTGTAGTATTTCTGTCTTTTTAATATTAACAACAAGACCAGCACGTCTGTATGCATCAATCATGCCATCAAGGAGTTGCTGAAGGCCATCAGCAGTGTGACCGTGATCAGGTAATGGTAATCTACCCAGGAAATTGACAATTCTTGCGTAGTTGGCGTTTTCATCTGACACAGTAAGGTGATTAACCTCCCAACGGAATTTATAATAAATAGAAATATAAATATTGATTGAAAAAGATTTGCTGATATGAGACATGTAGCAATATTACTGTTCGAGGTGGTTCTCGATAGTTGGTATAAAAATTTTGAAGCAGTTTCAATAAACCGTAAGTCGATAAAATTCAGTTAACCCAGTTTGTAACCCTCTCATTCCTGAAGAAATGATCAGTGCGATATAATTGCTGTTACTGCATCCTAACATTTAATTAAAGTAAGGTAAAGATTCTATTAAGCAAAAAAACGCTTTAAGACCTTTTTGACCCTGCATTATAATCAGTTCAAAAGTTTTGTATATACAACATTTTCATTTGTATTTGGTGAAATGTAATCATAGGCGGCAATCCAAGCAAACTCCCCAAACGTTTATGAACAACAGCTTCAGGTCTGGAAAAACATGATGCTCAACGTTATAATCTGCTTTTGTGAGCACTTTCGGCACTATTATGGGCGTACGACAATTGAAATTCAAATAAGATATATAAGTTACTGTATGGGCGAAGAATTTGCTTGGGGGGCATAATTTTTTTGGAAAAACGTGAAAAGCATTAAGTATGTTGTGAACGCTGAGCCTTACCGGCGATCATAGGCATGGGTGGCGGAACCTTTTTCAAAGTGGGGGGATACACGTGCACGTCAAAAAACTATAGAAAAATTGAGGTTTGAATTGGCAACTGTGACGTCACAAGGATTGAAATATGACGTCATTACCTATGCACCGTATGAACATCTAAATTTCACTGTTTCAGACAAAATTTCATCACTGAAAACGTATCTGTGAACCACCTGAAATTCAAATAGGCTGTTACAGGGGCGAACCAGGTTAACAGCGTCACTCGGGCTCCTCATACAATAAATCAGCCTTCATTCTGACCGAATGAAACCGTTTGACGCTTGTGTCACTGAACTTTCCATTTGCTTTCATTGTGGCTGGCATAATTGTTGCCCTGAGACGTTAGTTACACAATGATAAATGAGAAGTTCTCATGATAACTTCTCCATTGTTGAGTAACGTACGTCACAGTGCAATGATAACGCCAGTCAGTCCTCGGCTTACTAGGCTCATTCATATTAACCCGAGTTGTTGGAGAATTTATCGTTCGTTTGAAATTATTCTCGAAATCGAACAGTTTCTTCGAAAGGACTTCAAAACCAATGTCATATACAAATCCATTGTTTCAAAAAACGTTCAGTCCGATATGACTTATGTTTCAAAAATACTTAATTGCATAAGGCAGCTCGGGCTCTGATGGATGAGCCCAAGCAAAGTGCTAGCGAACGAAGTCGAGAGAACGTCTACTACGAACGGTATTGTTTCATTCAGGTCACCTGCAACATGAACGCGAAAGGCCAGACGTGGAAGGAAAATATATGACCAGTGACAAGGTCCAAAGAAAAGAGCTCGAGTTAACAACTTAGTGTCGTGGGACCGAGTTGCGTAAGTAGAGGTTTGAGCCAGGAGGGGGGCAAAGCTTAGTCGAAGGGGGCCCACTCACCAAAACTAAGAAAAAAAGTTAAGAAACGATAGTTTAGAAACGATAATCTCTGGTTGTCGTGGATGTCTATAGCTAAAAAAATAAAAACATCCCGAAAAAGGCAAAAAAATAACAACCTAAAGAATACTAAATATAACATTGTCAACTAAAGGGGGGCCCAGTTTTCACATTTAGCTTGCCATGGGGGCGGCTTGTCCACCGTCAGTTACGCCACTGGTGGGACCGTGGGTGGTGACACAAATATACAAAGCAAGCTCGCGTTCGATATAAATCGTAATCGAAGACTCGGGCTCAGCCCGAGTCCGTGTG
>JGI24022J15233_10001854_pt1 | contig 18722 bp, 9 predicted proteins | sample Ectturendosymbi2_FD_15233 | JGI IMG/M metagenome (IMG submission 15233) | reverse complement strand
TTTTTTTCTTTTCTTTGTTGCTTTATCATGAGAACAAATTTTCTTTTAGTGTTTAACTTAAAGATTAGAAATAGTTTCAAGACTGCATTTAGTTGATCAAGCAGACGTGCTCCATTGGTCAAATATGGCTACTGGGAACTCAGGTCTGTGTTTTTGCTTTGTTTTGTTGATGTGTTTAACAACTACAACTTCATACTGTGTGATTAAATTGTTCAATGGAATTTTTAAGACCTGGCAGCAATCTAAAGTAATGTATGTTATAATCTGTGAGGCAAATCACATATTAACTTATTTTATCTGTTAAAACAGTGTGGATTGTTTTATATAACTAACAGAATTTCCCTGACATTCTTTGTTAGATACTTTTTCTGCCAATGTACGTCTTAAAACATGCTTCACTTTTTTCTTGTCAGAAGTGCCATGGTATTGGTAGACCCATTGGATGTTTAATCAAGACATGCTAGTTCCTATTGTTTTGGACAGCAATAGTTTGCAGTAAAGATGTTCAACTCTTACCTATAAATGTATTGTATGTGCTTTAAGTTCTGCTTTTATTTCAAACTATCATACTTCTAAGCAAAATACAGATATTAACAAAACTTTTCTGTTAAAGTCCTATGTGGGGCAGGTTAACCCGTGAGGATTGCTGGTACTCACATTTGCAGAACGGATGTGGGCACACACAGAGTTATGCGTGCAAGTGCGGAGCGGGCGCAGGATAAGAAATTCCTGTGCGGTAATTGAATGTTAACTCAATGCATGTGAAAGTGACATGAGCAAAAAATTAATGCTACAGAAAGCTTGTGGCACAAAAGTGCAGAGAAGTTTTGCCAATCAAGATGCCTTACTGGGCCAAAAATGATGTCAAAATCTTCATGACGGCCGCACATTTAATGGCTTTCTTTCATCTTAGCAAACCAAAGTTTAGTTTGAAACTACTAAGAGCATTTGAATATTAACTGCATTGGTAACAACTGTATGGTATACTTTTTAATCACTCCCAAACTATTATGTCACAGGCAAATTTAGTACTAATGGAAAAACAAGGGTACTTATTAATCAGTTTAGTGCAGAGAAACACATGAGTAAAAATCAAAACTAGAAATCAGTTTTGCACAGAGATATCATTGGACACCTGGAAACCTACCAGTGCATAGTACATGCACATGACAAACTGGCACTAAAAACCACAACAAATATGTGCAACAAATATGTCGAATTTGAGATTATAAAAATACAGTCAGGCTGTTGTATTGCACATGCTTACTGGGCTTTGTGCCGCATGTGAGCCGCGGGTTTAACATAGTTGGTGTAGAGACATTGTCCAATGGTGGCGAGACTACACATTGGAATGTCCAAGCCTTGGTCATCTTACAGGAAATATATTCTATGTGGTGGCAACCAGTGCTGCTAAAGAATGAGCCTTTATTATTGATGATCATGTTGTGAATAGTAAAAGAGCAAGTTTCACACCTTGGCTTCTGGTGGGCTAAAGCTAAAATCCAGCAGTTTGCACATGTTTTTGCATGGAAATATCTCCGACGATGGTTCCTCTGGAGAAGAGTTTAACACGTTGGGTGCGGCACGGCTACGTTTCACGTCGTGACGCACGTGTCACGGCGTGCGACTTGGCGTGATGCAACATTATGCAATACACTTTAAAAGTGCGAACAGAAACGTTCATCTACTACCAAATCGGTCACGCAGGCCATTCGTGGCTAGTCTGTGGTACTTGCAAAGCTTTTTTCTTGGTAAATTGGGTTCACACAACTAAGAGAATGAAGAGATAAGCAGAGGAGCAATTTGCCACAACACAGAGTTCTCACCACAATTACATGCTGTGATGAAGACGTTTCACATTGAAATCAACGTTGTTGGTTTGCAGTTAGTTTTCTGCTGCTATACATTTAATAGTTGTACATATCAGGTGAAATAAAATGTATTTCTAGGTATAAAAATGAATTGTTTCAGTGTTGAAAATGGCGATATTCCAGCAACATTTCTAAAAAGGGCTCATCAAACATGTAAACTGTGCAGGAAGTGTGGCAAATGCAAAGAAACAATGTTGTATTGCATATTGGGTTTCACAGTGCATAATACCTTGCTTCCATTGTGACATTGCATCGCAAAATACTTCCATGAAAATATCATCTTGAAACATGTGTAATTTGCCTTTATGTATTGTACCACCATTCCTTGTTTTTTTGGCAATTACAATTCATTGTTTTTATTGGCGCATTGCATTCTGCGCTTGTGCTCCAGGGAAAAAACAACAGATATTGAGGTTTACTGTAAAATAAATCATAGGAAAAACTTTATTGATTACAGTACCCGACTTTCAACAACGTCATTGCAAATGGTTTGGTAATGTGTTTTTCGAACAGTATATACCAACTAGGGAGCTGTGGTTGCCATGCTGTAGGCCTAATATGTCACAGTGACGTCAAAGAAATAAAAAATGACATCATTACAGGTGGTGCGAAATAATTGTCTCATAATATCTCAGTTTTTTCGTAGCTCTGGTTTGTAAGTTATGGCCACAAGATAAATCGAAAGCCACAAACCAATTTAAAGTCAGACAGCGCTTCTAACGTTATGTAACTAATTCTCAACCAGACACGACACTGCTTTGCGCCAAGGACTCGCACTGTAGGGTATTAGACATGACACCACAGCGTTGCACCCATCCTGTTAAACACTCGAAAGATTCGCCAAGTCTTCGCGTCTGTAATGAAAAACAAACTTTTTGGTTTAGGATTCCGTTTTTTTGTGAGTGACGTTATAAGTGGAGTTGTTCTAAGCCTATTTGGCTTGCTACATCTGGTTCTAGGCCCAAAGCACTAGATGGCAGTATTTCGCTCAAGTTTTATTGGAAACTAGGTTAAAATCTGAGTCTTTTGATACTATGGATGACTTGCTGGGGTTTCGGGTTCAAAAGTTATGACCTAAAAACAAAAAATTGGGTAATTAATCCCATAATTAGGTAATTAGTTATTTTGTTTATTTTAGGCTATAACTTTTGAATCAGAAACGCTAAAAAGTCAATCAAGGTCTCAAAAGACTCGTATGCTAGCCTAGTTTCCATTGAAAACTTGAGCGAAATACTTCTGTCTAGCATTTGGGCCCAGGTCAGGTACCATCAGCCAAAAATGGCTGATAACCTACCTTCCTTATGATGTCACTCACAAAAAAACACCTAAAACCAAAATTTTTTTGCAATGCGGACTTGAAGACTTGCCGAATCTTTTGAGGATTTGAACGGCTCTGTAACGCAATTGTCTGAGGAGCTATGCGGTTGGTAAGTCAACCAAAATATCCCTGGTTTTTCCCCGATTTCCAAGTATGATATATTCGTAGACTAGCAGCCAAAATTTTAAAAGATTTCCTCAGTGAACAACAAACTCTTTTTCAACAGTGCTCTGAGAAAGGAATGCTAAAATTTGACTAGGTTTTACAATTTTACCTCGTAGTGTTTTTCAAGACTTTCCCTTGTCTTTAAACTTATCAGGTTAATAAATTAACTTTAATAAAATATATATTAAACTTAAATGTATTGAGCTCAGCACTGAGTGCAAGGGTGAACAGATAAGAATCTTGTAGTTTGTAGTTTTGCAATTTGTTCTCTTTATGACAGAGTACAAACTATCAACAATAGCACATGTCTCAATGTTTTTTTTATAATTGTAGGCTGGGGAACATCCACTGGTACCAATTTGTTTACCAAGGTGTATCCTGATGCAACTAATGAAAATTCTGCTGCACTACATGGTGTTGGTGTTCCAGCAACAGCTCCTATTAGTAGAATGCCTTACAATCCTGTTTCTTCAGGCTTGTCTGTTGCTTCTACTCCAGGTTAGTTAAACGTTTGTGAAAATGCAAACACTTTTGGAGAAAAATAGTGATGTTATTAAATTTTTTTCTTGATTGTTCGTGAAATCACTCCTGAAACTTGTTTTCTGTCCAAATATTTGCATCGTGGCAGTGGTAATCTTGTGTTTCCCAGTCTATGTACTGCGTATAATTTTTTTCCAATAAGATATGTTGATGCTTCAATATGAAAAGATCTGTTATTAAATAGGGATGTGCTAGAATTTTGTTCCAGCAGATGACCAAGATTTAATTCTAATTTCAACTCTGGCTGGAAATCATTTCATTCTGGCATACATTGAAATTATTCTACTTTCCTGCCTTGTAAGTAAAGATAGACTGAAATTTGGGTTTTACTGGTATATCAGTATTATCAGCCTCAGTGGGTGCTGACAAACCGCTGTTATGTTCCTCATACATGCAGACAACTTGTGCAGGAAAGCACAATGAACCAAGTTAAGACAGCTATCTTGCAGCAATGCTAGCAGGTGCGCTTTCATAAACAAGCAGACAAGATGAACCATGGAGCACGTGTAGGCCGTCACAGCTGAAACAAGAGCATCATAATTATTCAGATTAATTAAAAATCATAGCAAAATATTGAAATTGCTGCAATTAGAAAAATTTTAGCCCATAAATCCTGGTTTTTGAAAAAAAGGTAAGGCATAGAATACATTATATTTTGATAATGAAGCAGAAAACTAGATTTAAAAATTTTGGAAATATCGGTTATCAGTATCGGCTATTGGTCCATGAATGGCTGATGTATCAGTATCGGCCCCAAAATAGCCATATCAGTCGATCTCTACTTGTACTTTTTTCATGTAATAAACAGACCCTGTTTTGTTACTTTGTCTACATCTAAGTGTCATTTCTGTTCTTTCTGTAGTAATTCGGCCATATGCAAAAGTAGCTATTCACAAAGAGGTACAGATTGAAGCTGGAAAATTACAATTGTAATGATTAGAACCAGACAACATCATCGAGTGTTTCCACTTTTGCTGAAACCAGTGCAAAAAACTGTTCATGTTTTTCCGTAAAAACTTATTTAAATACTCAGTAAAAGTTCAGTGAAACAGAAGGTAAGCCCATGTTAGTTTTGTTCACATTAGTTTTCTCATTGGAACTGCCATATTTCTTGAACTGTCNATCTGTTACAAGAACTTTTTAATGAAGCTATGAGGACCCAAGAGCCATTTTGAGCATGTAATGTATGTGGTGCACTATAGTACTTAATTAAGTAACCGTCAACATCAACTTGTGGCAGATGCTGCTAGCTTGGCTTTAGCTTTAAAAGCTATGAGGGTGGCAGTGGCTCAGTGGTGGAGTGTCCACCTCTCAAAAAGTATGGACTACTGAGTGAAAACCGTGATGCTCCTTGGGCAAGAACATGCACCTTGCCTGCCCTGGTATGAGCAACTTTCAGGCTTCAGCCTACCAGCAACACTGCATACGTTGCGATTTACACAACACCAGTGGATACACCTTCAACACTGCTTTCGGCTTTGGGTTGTTCTTACCTTTAAAACCTGTGTGAGTCACTTAAAACCCATCACTTTGCAACTCTGTAACTCGTCCGCCCGATTGTGCTAGAGAGCTGTTCAAACCTCAAAAGATGCGGCAAGTTTTCTTAGATTGCAATGAAAAGAATTGGATGAGTTTTGGACTTTGTTTTTTGTGGATGATGTCATAAGTGGGTAGGTTTTAGGCCACTTTGGCTCAAGTTACCTGGCCCTGGGTCCCAACTGCTAGATGGATTTTTTGAGGCAGTTTTTTTGGAAACTAGGTTAGAATCTGAGTCTTTTGAGCCTTTGATTGGCTTTCTAGCATTTCTGGTTCAAAAGTTATGGCCTAAAAACAACAATAATCCCCATGAGGGAATTAATTAGTTAATTTATCGATTTTTTGTTGGAGTATATAATTTAGAGTATATTACAAAGGATATTATTTGGAGTATGTTACTTTAGTGATTATTTTTCATTTTCTGTTAAGCAGGTAAGCAATTTTTTATTGCAGCCAACTTTTTTTTAGATGCCAGGCAACATGTTCTGGAATGTTTGTTTTGAGTTTTTAAACAACGTTTACCTGTCTTATCTAGGATATTGTCCATCAATTGGAGTTACACCAACTATACCTTTTGCCAATGGATACAACAGATGGACAACCAATTCTGATGATGCAGAATCAGCCGACATAACTGAAATTGATGGTGGAATAATGGAAGGGGTAAGATTTACACAACATTGCCACCATCCATACCTTCTTGCTGATCAAGCTGCTCTGTTTGTAGGGAAGTCAAATCAGTAACATCCTTTCTTCTTTGAATTAACTGTTTTGTGTAAAATTGTTTTCAAGGGTGGACAAATTCTTCGAATTGCAATTGCATTAAGTGCTATTCTCCACAAGCCCATTTCCATAAACAACATTCGCACTAACAGAACAAATCCTGGGTTAAGGTAATAGTTTATTCAGTGGCTGAATATCTTTCTATAATTCAAAATAAGACATCAATAACAATATCATTACTTTGAAGTGACAAAGTTAGTTATATTTTATCACATATAGAACGTTATCAGCAAAATTTGCTTCAGTTTAAATTTGTCTGTTTAGCAAATTAAATAATCTTGTGGGTAATGATTTTTTGTGTTCAGAATTGTGAATCGTTCTCAGGTGAATTGGAAACGCACTTCACAAGAGGTTTTCGATGAGCCTGTGTAGAAATATGATTTGTTTGTTTACATTTTTGGATGTTTATTCATTGGCTGGGAGTTTGTTTGTTCATGGATGTGTCACTTAACATTGGATCAGCGGTTCTCAATTCCGGGTGCTCGCACCCCCAGGGGGTGCGAGAAGGGACTTCTTAGGGTGTAAACGTCTCTGCCAAACTGTAGCTAAATTTATATTTTTAAATAAATTTATACAATACTTCAAATGGTGCAAGGGGTGCAAAAATGATTTTCCTTCCAGACGGGATGCGGGATTCAAAATGAATTGAGAACCGCTGCATTAGATCATTATGGCGGTTTCAAACAGAGTTGGGTTGCACCAGAAAAGCAAAAGGTCGTGTGCTTTTATGGGGATAAGTAAGCATGAAGTGACTACACTTTAAGATATTACTTCCAGTTTAACATGGGACTTTTTCCTTTATCTATTTTTATTGTCTGCAGGCCTGTGATTAGTCTGTCTGGGAAACCTGTATAAGAGCAACTGTTTTGCAGACGTTGCTACAAAATAATACCAACCGTACAAACTAATGTTTTTTGTTGTGGTGTAAATTTTTGCTCTTGGCCTGGGTGCACTTCTTGCATGAAGCAGCTCCGTGATTTTCTTGCAAAAAGGTGAAGATCATTTAGTAGGGTATACATGAGGAAAAGGAATCCTGAATTAAAGTATGTTACCCACTTGTAAAAAAGTAAATTAGAATGTAGTGGGAATTTCTGGTAGCAGTTGTGTTTTCAGTACCTATATATGGTACAAATGAGATTGCTTCATGCTAAGGTGGTCTTAATTTTTGGCATGGATCCATCCAGCTTGGTGTTTTTTCGTGTTTGTAATTTGTACGGAGGTGCAGACTGTGATGTAGTGTTATGGCACTGCAGGCCTCAGCACATGACGGGAATGCAGCTAGTTCGGGACTTATGTGGGGGTCAGTTGACTGGAGATCAAGTTGGGTCGCAGTTCATCACCTTCATGCCTGGCATGCTGCAAAGCGGAACATATCTAGCTGATACTGGAACAGCTGGGTAAGCCTGAACTGGTTATTACTGTAGAGTAGTTATTGATTGATTTCGCGCTGATCGACCGATCGCATATTTACTGTATGCAGATGTTTCTGAACAAACGTTCTGTTCTTTTACAAAATGACTGGTAGTCAAAGTTGCATTTTTGCTTGAAGTAATTTTTATTCACATTTCCATTTTACTGTCAAGGGCCGTGAGTTTGCTGCTGCAAGTCGCTCTTCCATGTCTGATGTTCACACCCGGAGCCTCTCACATCACTCTTCGCGGAGGAACAAACGCTGAAATGGCTCCGCAAATTGACCACACCGCACAAGTTTTGAAACCAGTCTTGGAGCAGTTCGGCATTCGGCTGGACTGTCAAATAGCGACGAGGTGCGTCATCGCCATCATTCGCTGCCTCACTGTATGATCTGAGGCGATTATCTTGATATTTACTGTAGGTTAGTTAATTCGCTAATACTCGGTTACGTCTGTTGCAGGGGATATTTTCCTCGCGGCGGTGGGGAAGTGAAGGTGCAGACCTCGCCTGTGCGGCAACTACGCGCAGTGGATCTCACCAGTTTTGGCACCATCAAGCGCATCACCGGTCGTGCGTTCGTAGCAGGTGTCATACCATTCAAGGTAAGTTGACTGACGAATGTCGAGCTACGCCAGTGGTTTATAGTTTCTCTGCTCTCATCGCCAACGTGAGCATGTTCCTGACAGATTGCGCAACAGATGGCCAAATCCGCAACGTCCGTTCTGTGGAGGTCGTACCGAGAAGTGCCGATCAATATCCAGGCGGTGCAGGAGCCGAAAAACGCGGTTGTTGGCAACGGAACTGGTATTATTGTGGTTGCTGAAACAACAACAGGTGTGATACGAGCTCACATTAATAACTGTGTTGTGTGCATGAACACGAGACTACTCGCGGTGACGTTGTCGCACTCTGAGCGAAAAAACTAACAAATAATAAACAAGGTCAAATCAGAAATACTTTGAGTAACAAATTAGTAAGATGGCATTGTTTTCGAACTGCATGACGATTTCACAGCCAAACAAAAAATCTGTAAAACGGTTTAGAAATGGCCATTTTCTTAGCAATGGCACATCGAAAGATTTTGCGATCACGTGGTCTAACTGCACCGTGAGAAAATCCACACTGGACGATTGTATACTGTATTTACTACCAGGCGCATAGCCAGAGATATTAATTGAGGGAGAGACGAAATTTGCCAACTTGTCGAATAAATAATTGGCTGTACGCTTTCAAGACAATTGTTACTTGCTCAAGTGTCGTCCAAAGTTTTTTTCAAAGGCGACCGGGACTTTCACCCCCACCTGGCTAACCCCCAGTTTACTGCTGTATGTTCTGAACTTGCAAACAGTTGTCGTGATTCAGTCGCGATGTTCACGTCTTGCAAATGATTTGCAACTGACTCGGGCTTTGAACACTGTTACACTGGCCACTGGCGAGCGACCTTTGGTGATGGGTAGGTAGGTCTTACAAGCCTGGCAGCAAAGAGATTTTAAACAAGACATCTCGTTGAAGGTTGTCGTTTGTCTGGTTCTGCTCTGGGCCGGAAAGGAATTCAAGCCGAACAAGTGGGTGCTGACGCCGCGGAAATGTTGCTTCGAAACCTGTCCTACGGATGCTGTGTGGACGAATACTTACAAGATCAGGTTTTCCCAAAAAATTTTCAGCTAATTTTGCGCCGTCGTTTTGTGATAATATCGTCCCATAGTGGCCATCTGCTTGGTGTTGGTGTCAACTTTGCTCCGTGAGGTGGCGATCCGTGCAGAGTAAGGTTCTGAAAGCTGTCGTGTTGGAGTTTTCAATAGTAGCATGTACGTGCAGTTTCCGGATCGGATTCAAATCTGATCGGAATTTTTTATCTGATGCCCAGGAAACACTTTGAAAAGGTAATGTGTGGAAATCTAAAATATCACGTTTGAACGTTATTTTAGTTTTCGCGATTTTGCATGCCAAATGATAGGAAAGCTTACACGCTAGATGCAAACGAGAAGTACAAAATGAATACAGGAAAGTGTTTTTAAAATAATGGTTTATGGCCTTTAATTGTAGAGCTTCTACATTTGGATAACATTCGATTCTTTTGTACAGCTTATCATCTTCATGGCTTTAGCTTCCGGCGTTTCGCGAATCCGGACTGGACCAATCACGCTCCACACCCAAACGGCTATGCACATCGCTCGAATGATGACGCAGGTAGGTCGGTTTGGTTCGTGCTCTAAAAACACGTTGCGTGGAGATACAGTTCGTGCTACTGTCTGCTGTCTATGTCCAACTTGATCAAAAGAACTATTCATGAGGCACGGAATCAAACGAAGTTTTGTTTTTTTCTTAATTACGTTGTCACGGCGTGGAACATTCTTTTTGTTGACGAACATGCGTGCGGTTTCTGTGTAAGTAACGCCTGCTGCTAACAACCGGCGTAAGAGCCCATTGTCTGGTTTGCTCACTCAGTATGGACCGAAACCAAGTTGTGTGAGACATTGTTCTTTACCATGCTTGCAGGCGCAATTTGAAGTTGTTCAAGCTACTCCTCCATCTACTGAAAGTTACATCATTGAATGTTCAGGAATAGGTCACTGCAATCCTCACTTTTAATGTGAATGATCCTGCTTGTTTTATCGGACGCGTGAAGGGAGAATTCCATGTTGCCGTTGGTAAAATATAAGGATACTGTTCTTGTTTCTTTGTGCGCGTTTCTTTTTAGCTGTTTGATATGTATGAGTCCTGTAAGGAATGGCGCGATTTCAGTTGGTGTTTTTATGATTCCAGTCGTCCTTTTGTTGTTGGTATCAAAACTTTTTTCTGTTTTCTGTGAACTATACTACTGTTTCTGTTCTTATTCGTATCACTCCGTTGCATCCTTCGTTACGCGTGACTGCCTTTATCGACTGTGAAGCGATACCGTAGGAGCGGCCGGAACACTCACGATGCCCTGCGTGTTTGAACAAAACGCAGCCAAACTACTGAAAGCGCGTTGGAACCGCTGTACTGTTGACGAAAATGCACTGTTCTTGCGCGTGCGATCAATCTGTGAAGTTGCCGTGACGTTGTGCTAGTTCGTATTCAAGCTGTGCAGTGATATGAAACTTTACTGAAGTTTGTTCTGCTTGTCCATTTTAATCACAACTCTTTTCGGCTGGATTGCATGCCCTAGCAACTTGCCCAGCCCGCTATATCGCTTTGATTTTAGAATTTGGCGAAATCTTTTACGTGTTTTATAAAATTTGGCTGTCGTTTTACAGTCCCGTCTTTTTTGTAAAAATATGCATAAGGCGGAATACATCGGTGCTGTTTTGATCACATTACTGTGTCAACTTTGTATTTGCTCGAGTTCTCGTTTAGCGGATTCGCGACGCCTGAGTTCATGTTCAGTGTTTTATGCCACTGAAGAACAACTGCATAGCTTGTTGTGGTTCGATTTGTTTGCGAACTTCATTTTAAGTATCGTTTGTGCTCGTGGACCGTCCTAGGACTCATTGTGAAATTGGAAGTGTTTTTGGGCCCATGCCGCTGACTGTGCCTTCCGCGTGTTTGCGTTTTTATTGCTAGGCTGCTGTCATGGGAACCCTTCCATCTCTCATTCCAGTATTTCGACGCCCGTAACAAATATCCTAAACCGTTCATATTGTCGCAATCGTTCAAATGTTGCTCACAGCGCAATCAAAAGTGACCAAGGACCAGTCATCTTGATGCATCGGGGCCTTGATCTTGTTTTTCTTTCGTTGCCGTTCAGTCATCTGCTTTCATCATATTTTTCGTTGTTTACCTGTTCTGATGGCTGCTGCAGCTTTCGGCTTCTCCGCTGTTTTTTCCGAGCGCTGATCCATGCTTCGATCAATTCCGCGCAGTGCCGCTGCGTTTACGCTGTTTTTTCTCAAATTAAATTCTTTTCTTAAATCCTTCGTTTCAAATTTTCGAAATTAAGTTGGCGAAGTGGCGTGTGCGATTCACCGCTTGCTGCTTGCCGTTCGTTGACGACGTGATTGATGGCGCGTTGGTTTAGTCTGTGCTGGTCACGACTGGAAAGCAAAAGCACGAGCAAGGTTTGCAAAAATGAAATGTCGCCGAGTTTGTCTTTTACGCAACCGCCTTACAGCGCTTTATTTTTGTTCACGTTTACGTTTGCCGGGCGCGCATCCCGTGTTTCAGTTTTAACTCTACTGCCGTAGTTGCGTTGCGGTGCTCGCTCCTTTCGTTGTTGGTTGGACCAGTAAACATCTCGCAGAACAAGATCGCTAGTCGTTTCGCTTGTGACAGGCTGTCACGTGTTGAATATTCGCAGGTCCTGTAAATATGAATGACTTCGAGCATGCCACAGCGAGCGAGCTTCCATGAAGGGTTACTGGTGAGCAATGTGAAATTACAGAAGTAGGCGGGCAAACATGTTCTTTGCAAACCCAGGGATATTTAGGACTTCTAGATATCCCAATGCAAACCCCAGTGTCACAGCGGAAATATTGTAATGCAGGACAATCAGTCGCCTTCACGCACCAGGAACGACTGAAGCAGACTTTCCCCAGCCCGGGAAGTCTCTTAAAAATTGTTCGGGCGCAGGCTTCCTTCATCTTGTTTTATATTTATTTCAACATGGCTCCCTCGTTCCTGGATCAACTCAGCGAAAATGCTGGATTATTGATTTTTGCGAAGCAACGTGAGATCATTTCTGTTTTATCTTTTTTATTTGCGTGTTAGTCTGGAACATAACTACTCAAGGTCCTTATCACATCAGTGAAAATACCACAAATATATAGAAAAGCTTATGCGCAACGCTTCGCAGGGTTAAATGTTAAGACCGCGTTCATAACAGACCATGTTCATGAGACACTACATTTATAACAGACCCATTATGAAGGTTCTGTTGTGAACGGGTCTGTTATGAACAGGTCTGTTTTGAAAGGGAACCGTTGGGGACTTCTTTGAAAGCAGAGCACTTAGGCTACACATTACAGTTGCTGCTGGGGGACCCCTTCAAAAGCAAAATACTTACGGATTTCCGTCTGCTTCTGGGGTCACCTTTGAAAACAGCATACTTGCACTTGTTCGTAGTAGGTGGTGACTCCAACAAGGGTCTTTGCTAGAGATGTCACGAGATCACATTTTTATGACCCAGATCGACCCATACCCATCACAACAAACACGCAACCTAACCTGAAACCCCTCCTAAATTTTGGCTCATGCCCGGTCCATAAAGAAGGCAGTCTCTTTTTTGCCTCGTAAGGCAAAAGCACTGTCAATTTTGCCTCATGAGGCAAAAGCACTATTGTGCCATCATACTTGTGCATAAGATAAACTTTGGGAAATTGAGTTGGTAAAATCCAAATTTCTTCGAAAATTTTACATATTTAAAAAATATGGTCTGAACTTGATCTTCCATAGGTAAAAGTTATTTGTTTCAAAATTCGGTTTTGTAGCACTTGCAGGCCCTGCTTCTCAGAAGCGCAGCCAGAATGAGGCCGAAGAGGCCATGACCCCCCCGAATTTTCGCTGGTGTTTTATATCAATCTCAACTGTTCGAAAACAAATGGAAGGAACAGTCGGGTTCACGGCGTGTTCTCTCACTGACCAGCGTTTAACGTTACTTATTGCGAATGGATGCGAAAATATACGACTAAAGCGGGAACATTGTTAGGAAAGTTGCCAATTAATGCGGACAACACGAGCCGAGGTGTAACCTCAATGAAATACAAGTGCGCAGCTTTCTTGCAATTCAGATGAGACATTTTTGAGAGGATTATTTGCATGAAGTAGCCTATTGACGAACCAAATAGAAACCTACTGTACATTATGAAGACGTGATCAACCCAGGGTCGTCGCCAGCGGGGGGGCAGTGGTGGCCGGCTACCCCACTGGAAATCGGCGCCCCCCGTTTCACGTTTAGCCTCTCGGTTGCTACATACATCCAATACTGTATTTTTAAAATGTACCCTCCCTTCTGGTTTTTGGCCCCCCTTGCAGCTAAATCCTGGCGACGGGCCTGGATCAAGCGCACCACGTAACGAAATGTTATTTAACAACGCAATGTTTCTCACAGCACGGTTGGCATTGTGGCTAGTGGGTATGCGATGCCAGGTAGTGATAAAGGGTCTCAGTCTTTAAATGGACAGCAAGTCACTGTCAGGGTAGCAAACAAACTTTGTTAATATCACAGTTCTTAGAATTTCAGAGGGCAAAAATAAAAAATCATTAGCAGGCAAACCATTACTAGCCAGCCGTGGTGATTTTGTGTGAAAGCTGATGTTGACTTTTCTTCGATAGTTTTGAGAGCACAATATGACAGATGGATATTAACGTGGTGCAGTGAGCCAGTGCAGGGCTTCCAAGACAATTTTTTTTAGCCGGAGTAAAACCCATTTGGAGTCCCTAAGACTTGCAAAACTATTTTGAAATAAATAAAATTGAGGCTAATTAATGTGCATCAACCTTCAACAAGAAGTGCTCGTTTATTAATCATATGAAACATTACGTTAAAACATAACGGTATTCAAGTAATGTGACCATGTTACCAGTTTTTAAACATGACTTTTAAGTGTTCATAGTAAAATCGAATCAAGGAAAAAACTAGAAAAAAAATCATTTAACTTTTATATAAGCGATTGTCTGGCTTATTATTTACGAAGTTTCTAATAACACTATCAAAATCAACTTGTCTGGCAGTGCTCGACTCAATGTTTAATCTTGCTAGGTCAACAAGTCGAGTTTGTGACATACTAGACCGCAAATAATTTTTTACAAGTTTAAGCTTGCTGAGAAATCTTTCAGAAGATGCTACTGTAGCTGGAATTGTCAAGAATATTCTCAAGATAATACCAACATTTGGAAATAATTCCCACAAGCCACACGGGTCACAAAGCGGCGACCACTACTTTAAAGCATTATCGAAATACTGTGTTTACTTTCTCCTGTCCTATATATTTTCGAAATCTTCAGATTGCTGGGTATGTCCGCTAATCCTAAACTCACATTCGATTTGACCTTGTATCTGCTTGCGGCGCAAGTTTAACAATCAGCAAAATGCACAGCACACATTCGCGGTGCACTATAAGCACTTGCGTCCTGCACTGCAGTTGCTTGTTAATTTAAATCTTTTAGTTATTATCTTACACACATACGCAACATTCGAGGACTACTGCTGTTAGATTAGATTGTATTGTGAACTGGCATGTTTCTATTCAAATTTCACTAGAAGTATCTCTTAGTTTGAAACTCTTGGTTTATTGGAGAGAGTTTTTATTGTTTGAAAATGTTTGAAATTGAAAGACGCAAAGGAAAATTCAGTTGAATGGACACACTGGGACAGTGATCGTGAATGTCTTAAATTCGACAAAGTAGGCAAACATTCAAGTTCAACAAAAATAGTTACTGCTAATAATTACCAATGCATCGTATCAGGAAAATGCACTGCCAGCAATTCACATTAAAATACATCACACTTCTTACCAAATCCTTTATTAGGCCAAACCAGTTTGATCACCGGGCGGGATTAATTTCGCTACATAATTCCGAGTGTGTTAGTAACAAACACTCAAATGTTCCTTCAACAGGCCCGTAAATAGGGAAGTAGCAGGGGGCGAAGGCCCCCCTAGAAAAATTTTTGTACCCCTGGAAGAATGTGCTAGACAAAGTTTGAAACTATTGCACATAGTAAAAAAAATTGTGCCTTTCTCAAAAACTCTTCGCCTCATTGGTGTCTCAAGCTGGTTACGGGCCTGTCCTTCTGTCTCGGGCCCCTCCGTAGCTGTCGGGCCCCGGAACAATGTACCTGCTGGACCCCCCTCTCATAGGCCCTAAGCCAGTGACCTAAACTCTGAGCTGCGAGTAAACCTAGAGACACTCCAATTGAGTCTTTTTCTCAAACATTCACACATTGTTGCACTTATTTGCAACGTTGCCAGTCACAACAGCAACAAGGAACGTCCATTTTCAACGCTTCAGTGGGTGCTAGCCTCTCTACGCAGCACCATGAAGTAATACCTGGCCCGAAACTAACTAGAAAATTTTTCGGCCCTCTTGGAAAATGTGTTGGACATAGTTTAGAACTATTGGACATAGCTTAAAGAATTTGGACCCCTCTCAGAAAACTCTTCGCTCCACCTGGTGTCCCAAGCTGGTTACGGGCCTGGGCAAAACCGTCTGGTGGATCGTTTTTTTTTGACGAATAATCGTGACGTGACAGTGGATCCTGAGATGGTTACCGGTGAGTTGTTCAAACAGAAAGGCAGACTGAATTTTATCTTTTAATTGTGCTCGCAGATATTTTATAAAGTCAAAATTTGGCTATTGGCATCCTCTGATTTGTTCCTGTGAATCCACTTAGCCTACATACTTTTTGTTGATTTTGAGTTATTCAAAAAGCATAATCAGTGATATTCTCGACGACAACATTACACGGCGCTTCGCTTTCCGCTACTCTTAATGTTCATTGAAAACTGTTTGGTTAACAACTGCTTGACAATGATCACTGCGAAAGCAAACGTTTTCTTGTCTTTGTTAAAATTTATCGATACCAACTGGTAGAAGATATTTGACGTCATATCTTGTTGTAACAGACCAGAAATTGAGCTGTGACATCAAAATGATCTTTGTGCGAAATAGGTAAAGTTTGAAATCTGACGAATTCAGTGGCTGGCCTCCCGAACAAAAGTCCTGGCTGCGCCACTGCGACTGGTTGGATAGAAGTTTCGTAGGCTCCTCCCAATCAGTTATACAGTAGGCTACTGGAAATGCGAACTAATCTACATTGCATATTCAATGATTCAATTTCAGAAAACCGAGCTTCCTAAGACCTCTACGCGCACTACAGACGAATTCTACCACTCTCACACAACCGGAGACTGTACAGTCCACAGAACAATGAGCGCACAACCCACACAGCATGCACTATGCGTTGTTTGTTCACATCACGCTTCAGAAAGCTCAGAAAACCTCTCAAAGAACTGACACAAATTCCACCAGTGGCCGACGCTGTTGACAACTTTCGTTGTTGAAAATAAATTTCCCCACATCCTTGTAAGTGTTTCAAAAAAGTGAGCGTAACGACACCACTACCCAAGAAAGAATAAAAGTGTTTGGGCGGTTGACCGGCCTATGAAAACCTGCCGTTAACCGCCAATTTAGCGGTCCATGCCATCTCTAGTCTGTGCTGTCACCACTCCTCTTCATAGTCTACTCGATAACAATTGGATGGACAGATACAATAAAGTTGTCGAGGGTTTCACTGTTGGAAGCTGCAGAATTAATCGTTTGCATTTTGCAGACGATTTGGTAGGCTACTGCTTGCACTCTCTGGACTGTTGCAGCCACGATGCTGCGTCGCACCGAACCAACCAAAGTGAGTGTCATACCGAGGACCCTCCGCACCGCGTCAATAGAGATTCCCCTTTCTACCACGTTCATTCTTCCACTACTGTCACGAACTCAACACCCCGCAAACAACCTGAAATTCAAAACCTGCAAAATTTTTTTTAAGTTGAAGCTACTTGTCTAATCCGACTTTTTAGGCTTTCCACAGCTCTCTATCTCAATCGGTTGGCAAGTTATGGTTAAAAGTTGTGGGGAAAATCCTTGCGACAAAATTTTGGCTCGCCTGGGACTCAAAGGGTTCGGTTGTGAAGTTTGTTTGCTCAGTATAGCTTCGCTGTACTGTAGTGTACATTCCCATTCGCCATTCGCCCTCTTAATCTGCTAATTGGAGATGTCAAGTTTGTCAGCATTAATCTGTTCCTGGTGTGACAAGACAGGTGTAGCAGTGATGTTTGCCTGCAATTTAGAACAGTTCCTCGAGAACACTGGTTAATTTATAATAAGAACATGTTCTAGGAGCGCCCGAATTTACAATAAAGAAAATCAGACCCGCCCTTTATCATTCGACTTTACCCTCAGTTTTAACACTAGACAAATTTGTATTAACTCATGGTTTTATTAATATAACTTTAAGCACTGCGCTATTAATCTTTAATATGTCAGAAAATATTTCGAAATACGAGTTCAAACGCGTTAATACGAGTTAAATTCTTTCATGGAGGAAGAGAGTAAACCATACTGCCAGAAATTTTACGGCTCTCAGTCTAACAGAATAACTGTAGACTGTACAACAAGTTTCCAGTGGGAAACTTCTTCTCAGCCAGTGGGCTAAGGTGAAGGTTAGGCAGTGGCCTAGAGTCCCGCAGTGGCTAGACTTGTTACTACTCAGGCACTGGCCCGAGGAAGAACTGACTGAAGCTGTAACTCATGCCTTCCGTTATGCCCTTCGCCGTATGACGTCGCTGTCGAAATTTCCATGCTTCCACTAATTCTCATTGGCTGGTATTTGTGCGTCGCGTGACGTCGTGAATTCCTGAAGAACTACGTCGCGCGCTGCTTCATGGCGACTCTGGTGGTTTTATTCCGCGCTTCGCCGAAGTCCAAAATCGTATCGTTTTGCAATGTTTTTCGTTTTTATCTGTTTAAATCGGGAACATTGCTCATAAATTTGTATGGAATGTTAATGTAAATTACTTTTACAATGTTTTAACTTACTCGCTTCCATAGTGTGACTTACAATTAATAGGCGGAGTATAAATACACAATTGTTTGAATAAATACACCTTACAATGTCTTTGTAGGTTCAATGTTTTTAGTTGTTACTTTGTTCCAGTCTCATTCTCTTGGAATGCAGTCCATTTCTTGGTATGACTTTGGTGTTCCAATATTTTTCCCAGTCATTGCTATTTAATGAGACCATCGACAAGCTTCTAGGCCACTTTCTTGATTTGCTTTTAAAGTAGTTGAAAAGTTCAATTAGTTGTATTCTAGAATCATAAGACGTTTCATGTTGAGGATGCAACGCGAACTCAACACAGGGCTCTTTGAGTAGCCTATAGGACGTTGCTTGGTGCGTACCTGGACTAAGGCTGGTCAGTGTACCCCTACTGTCATCTGTAGTCTAGACTAGCTAGAGCACTATAGCTCTTTTAATGTGGTCTGTAGTCTACACCAGGCCTTGTAGTCTTCACGCCTATTTTACGCAGGGGCGCAGCCAGGAATTTTGTTCGGGAGGGGCCAGTCACTGACGTCGTCAGATTTCAAACTTTAGCTATTTTGCACAAAGATCATTTTGATGT
>JGI24022J15233_10001852_pt1 | contig 18731 bp, 12 predicted proteins | sample Ectturendosymbi2_FD_15233 | JGI IMG/M metagenome (IMG submission 15233) | reverse complement strand
CGGAGTTGGAGTCGGAGTCGGATGACGGGACTTCCGACTCCACAGCCCTGGTTACCAGTTCAACTGCTTTTTTTTCTTTTACCAACCAGCTGACAATGCAATACTGAGTTGCACGCATAGTCCTAGTTTTAAGATGTTTAGTTTAGATAAAGTGTGCGTATACGAATAACATGCTGCTTTTATTGTGCTTTCCTAATGGAATGTCTTATTTTGGATAGAAAGAATACAGAAAGTTGACGAGAGTACATTTGATATTTTGTTGTTACGATTTTTTCGACTTTATTTAGTGTCGTTAAAATCTCAGACGTGTTTATCCTTCGACCAGATATTTAGATTTTACAGTACGTTTATGAAAGAGTAGTCTCTATGCAAGAAATAGTTTATAGCAAAAACCGATGATCCTATACTAAACAATTAATCCTTCATATAGCTTTTGAAAGCTGAGTTTCGTAAGTTAGTTCTCTTCTTGTAAGTACTGCACTCGTGTTGATCTCAGATATACAGCAGGATTCCATCAGTGCATAGAGAGTTGTGACGAAGACTGATAAGTCCTGCATGTCGTTTGTATTGAAGAACTGAAATCTAAATCTTGACTCAATTCTTCTGCCAAGGCTTTTGAAAATGATTTGTTTCACCGGACTGTGTTGAATTGGTTTTATTTCGCGGACTGACACGTTCCACAAGTAGTCGCAGCCACAGAAGCAAAGTTCGCCAAATAAGAGTTTGAGATCGCGGCGCACAAATGCCTTGATCGTGAACACAAAGACAAGAGCATATTATTTGGTATCTATTGAGAGTCAAAAATGAACTTTCCGAACTATTCCTGAAACAAGGTTTTTGCATCAACTCGGTTGCCGAATATTTCTACGACTTCAATCAAAAACCTGGCTTGACAAGCACTAGTTTTTTCGTGAAAAAAGGGAAGTAGCAAAGTGGTGAACACAATAAAATGTTAGACAGCAAAACAAAAACAACTTCTTCGGCGACCGAACAACTCATACCTTTTACACCTGGAACGGTCAGATATCGTCATCTTCAGCTAAAATAATTACAGCAGCAAACTTTTCATTGTGTCTGTTTCAGTTGAATGGAATTCAGTTGTTTATCTTTGCTGTCTTATGTTTTCATTTTTGCAGGAATGAGGAAGCAGCAAAGCACATCTTATGCTTTTCAAACATAATTAAAATTCAATAGAATTTTAAGGTTGGAACTCATAATGGAACTTCTTATGTATCTTACTGATCGTAAAAAAATAATCTTATGTATTCCTTACTGATCGAACGCCGTTCCACGTTGGCCACTTCGTCCGTCGCTGCATCTGGAGGAACGCCTATTTGATTAGCATCATTCAGAATTTCCTAGGATAAAAACAAGATTAGTTCTTTGTCGCAGATACAGCGAGTATAGGAAAACGCACATACAGGATGTTTGTTGAGTTTGGAAGTGTATCCTGATAGAGTGTTACAAAGACACCTATTTATTAGAGTAGGTGCAAAACTGAGAAAACAAGGCAATGGATTCGTGATTCCGTAAAACGTTTTTGCATGGTCCGCAACGTGCTGAACAGAGTACTATCTGAATTATTTGTATGCGGCCTTAGCTCTTACATTTCACCTATGGAAACATTCAGAATTTCCGCTGTCATTTGATTGGCTCCAGGATACAGTTGCCTGCTGCTAGGACAACCAAGATTACAACTAAATTATGAAAAAAGTACTTTCTCGATTTACTCACGGTAAGCGGTGAATTGATCTTGTATATCAAGTTTATCAAATGCAGAGATAGTTTGCCTGAGAATGTGTTTTGTTGCCTACAGTATGTTGACTCAAGTCTTGGACCAAAACGCGGGTTTTTCACTTTTCTTTAAAATCAAATGAGATCATTACATTTTTTTTTAAGTTGAAGTCAAGGATATTGGAACAAAACCAAAACCTGCAATTAGTTGTAATCAGGGGTTTATACTGATTGAAGAGATCTAAGTAAAAACATTTGCTCAGCCATATGTGCCACAAACAATCGTCTTCAGCAGGAAAAACTCCAGAGTCACAATACATTTTGGGGTACAATTTAGACTGATTTCCAAATTTCAAGTCCTATCACCGACATTGAACGTTCCTTTCATTTTTTGCGCTGACCAGACTGATCATTCTGAAGGATTGTCTGGTCATTGAAGTATGAACAAATCACGTCAGAACACAGCAATATCCTACGGCGCGCTTGGGAACATGTCGCTGACATAAGCTTCAAATCTTTACTGCACTCAGCAGAAGCGACCTACCTGTGCACTTATGTGCACACTTTGACAAAGCACCACAGCCATAATCAGAACAATGTTCTCCATCCTGGGAAGGACACCTCCGCAAACTTGCTATAGACTGTATTTACAAGTCTTTCGATGAGACTCCTTCTGGCTGCCGGTGTGTGAGCTTCTACGTGTCGATCGTTACACAATGACAGGAGAGATAACCAATACCATCCCAAACTCTAGCAAAGACACCTTGGCTGCGGGATCAACGCCTTGGTGCCAATGACGAGTTAGTAAGTGGGCGACGAAAGAGATTTTGAAGATACAGTGCTGCCATGTGACTTTACTGCGAAGGTTGTTATAAAAAATGTAGGGATCGAAGATGATTCGCGTGACAGGGGGGCGTGGTTGTTACAAATCCGATTTTGTGTTCAACCGTATTTAGCACGAAAAGCGAGGGCTGGCAATATGGCCGGATGGACAAGTCAGCAAACACTGTAAGAAGAAAAATAACAAAACGGAAGACATTTAAAGCAGTGCGATTGACACAGCAGAAAAAAGATAAAAAACAGAAACAAAAATGGTCAGCGAGCGTGAAACCAATTACAATCACAAATTGCAACTGCCGACGTCATACTTAAATGTCATTAGGCAATACAGATTACTGAGAAAATGCTTATATAATTTCATGAAAGTAGTTAAGGTGTACTAGATGAGTCTTTAGGTAATGGATTCCACATATTAGAACCTCTGTAGACAGACTGGCGCTGTTCCTCTACAGATTTGAACAACAGGATACTTAAGGTCCCTCTATCAAGTTGCCGTGCGTGAAAATATGATTTGTGCTTTGTTTCCAGATTTACAACGGTTTGGTCAAAGTATACCTAAAAATATACCTGAATAACTGCTTATTTACCTTTATTTTAGTGAAACAACATAGTGCCATATTACGGTAAACAACTCGGTCGAGTCCCAGACAAATGTTTGTTGGGTTGCTGTAGGTTCCCAAACCCTGTCATTTGAGCATTATCACAAGATGTCACACAGCAAGGACACCAACAAACGAACACTGGTGACAAACTAAGTGTGGACATTTTGGACGCTTACGCTTTACTGAAAAGTGTGATCAAAGTGGTCAAGAATCAAAACCAAGTTACCCGGTGCTCCACTGAACGTCTTCACATCCGCACACAACGAAGTACTACTTAGCCTACTCACAAATGGCATTAACAAGGAACACAAAGATTGATCAAAGAACACGAGCATTGATAGGCCTACGCAGCGATAGCAAGAACATGCGCATAGATGGCACTAACACGATTACTTTGAAAAGACACAAGTACAGATATGTGGCGGTAGCAAAGAGCACACGCACGGATGGTGCCAACACGGTTTACTAAGGTGCTTAGCACCGTTACACAGGGCGTGATAAGTTCCATGTAATCCTATCCATATGACGTATGGGGCAGCGGGAGGCTGCGAAAGACCAAGGGTTGTGTGGGTTACCCAAGGAGAAGATACTTATGGTGGACAGAGAAACAGCTGGTTAATAGAAATGAGTAAAAGTATGTTGCTCTGAGTATAAAGTTTTATAAGGGCAATGCATTTATACGATTAATGGAAGCAAAATGCGATGCAGGCAAATTTAACTCGCCAGAAGAAATTGGTGATTGAATCAAAAATAAAACTGTGAACGTAATGGGATGAAAAAGTGAGCTCAAAATCTCGTGTGGGACAAGGGCCTCTTTGTCTTTATTGTTAATTACTTTCCACAGCAATAAAATCTATACTTGTTTGATTGCTGTAAAGCAGCGTCTTTAACCTGAAGATTTGTTCCTAATAATGTAACGTTTGTCCTGATTATTGGCGCCGACAGTAGTTCATCTAGTGCAGCTATGTCCAACCCAAATGGCTTACTGAGCCAAAAATTAAGTCACTGTCTTAACCAGGGCCGCACATTGAATGACATATTAATGAGGGCCGCACATTGAATAGCTTACTTTGATCTTAGCAAACTAAATTTAGCTTAGCTAACATACTGAAAATGTTCGAATCCTAATTGCAACGGTGCAGACGTGATAAAGTGGTGCTGAACACCNCCTGCATCAAAAATGTCAAATTCAAGATTATCAAAATAAGGACAGGTTGTCAGTATGTAGGATTCNTTTACTACAGCGAAAACCTAAATTGGGCCGTACAAAACTATCGACTGGGCCACATGCGGCCTACGGGCCGCGGGTTGGACATAGCTGATCTAGTGCTTTGACAGCACCAAGGAAATATATTCGTTGGAGCAACAGATTCTATATGCAAGATTTTAGGACTTAGGATGCGTTGTGTGACGTGAAATCAATTACCTATTAAACAATTTGCTCGATAGATTCATGTGTTTTTCACCTTTGTAGAGACTAGCAACCTGAACACAGATACGTGCAATTTCGAATCATCGCAAAAAGAAGAGACCAGTGGCCTGATTCCTCTACAGCTTACAGCAAGCCTACAGCCTTTAAAATTTTGGAACACTACAGTCGACTCCAACTTTGCAGCAAAGTACAGTAGAAAACACTGCCAAAAACAATTTCATCATTGCGAATAATGCGGTGGCGAAAAACAAACTCAATCCAGTGAAAGTTCTAATTCAGATTCTGACTCCAACTCTGATGTCACCATTGCCGACTTTTCAGCGAAGCGATAAAACTGTACGTTTTGCATAATTTTTCGCCCTAAGGTCCAAGGCGACAATGAAATAGTTCTCGTTTAGAATACTTGTCTCTTAAAGATCAACGATCCCTGGGAAATGTAATGGGGGAAGCTAAACTCTGTCACTTGGAATAAAAACTTTGCCAGTTCGTTTTGTGAAATATGAAAGTATGTTCTCGCAAGTTCGTTTCTCTTCACTTTTCTCAGTGTAAAGTCATGTGCAATTCGTCATACAGCAAAATCGTGGTAGGTTCACCTTACCATAGAAAGCAAAACCACAAATGACATCCAGATCTTATAGTCAGCATGGAAATAATACCATCAATGTTAAGCAAAGCCTCCCTGGTAGGAATCTTACAAGGGCAGCATTCACAACAACCAAAGCTCGTAGCCGTGGCACTCGTAAAACCTTAATTTCCTACCTAAACGGTTTGTTGCATGCTTTTTTCAAAACGTGACCATAACATCTTGAGGAGAGCTCACAAAAACTGAAAAAGTAAGGCACATGAGTTGACTCTATCTCGTGGAAGGATGTGAAACTATACTTTAAAAATTGATTCAGTCAGTACATTTTTCAAGGATGATAAAACGAAAAACGTTGTATATTGAAACGCAAGCGCATAACACCGCCCGCATACCACCGCGGGTACTTCGTCTTTAATTAAGGCAAAATTCGCACTCATGTTCCATTTTATGGCAAACGTTCTGAGCAAACCTCAGAGTTTTTTCAATTTTGCAACTGAAGGAACTAGATATATCAGCCATTGTTGAGTAGTTCCGAGTCCAAATCCGTGCGTAGAACATAATTAAGGTTGTGCTTCTTTCCGTTTGGTCCACTTTTTCCTACAAAAAGGATTAAGTATGCTTTTAGCAAATTGACAAAACAAAATTGTTTTTCGAATCACTCGCAAAAATCAGTTTTGAATTGAAGAGAACTTTAGAAATGCAAAAAGTTTACCTTTAAATTGCACTATTCAAAACGCCTCCATCGGTGTTAAAACTTTGACCTGTTTTGAAATTTTCCACNGTCTTTTGCTAAATGTTTGCCCTAATTTTTTGACCAGATTATCATCTTNCGACCCAATTCCATGAAATCTGTTAAATTTTAATATTTGTGTAAACTTTTTAAAACAGAGTGAACTNCTTTGCTCGATCGACATGTAGCCTGTGATGGCAATGAAGTGATAGTTGCGATTTAGATTTTTGAAAATCTATTTAGTATTTCAGATTAGCTTCACCACCTCATCGTATATTTGTATATTTTGGGGAAAGTGCACTATTCTTAAGAAAACTGGTAAATGATTGTTTTTCGTCTGCTTGTTTTGCAAACGTTAGAATTAAGTGCTCACTGGCACAAAAAGAGCATAAACACTTGAATACAGCGAAAAACGATATTGTGACGCCAAAAACGACAAAAATATTTAACCAGAAACTATTTATGTGTTACTCACGTAGGTCAAATCAAAGAAACAACAAAACGAAGACTGAAGGAAAGCCTGAGGCTTTCAGTGCAGCTGCACGAACATTTTCACCTGTTTTTTTCAAATGTTTGCTAAAATCTCGCTTGGCTGTCTTATCAAAGCTTCCTTCCGACAGAGAGACCTTTGTTATATGAAGCGGAAACACAGCGTCGAGCCGGCAGATTAAGCCGACCGCAAGCTAGACAATCATGCCTGACCATAACAAGTCTGGTTGGCGTCTATAGTCTGCTGCACATCGGCATGCTCTAAATATCGTGAGGCGAGGCCATCTTTAAAGTGACCAGCCTAAAACTGTAGTTGATATAAGTTCTTCGTTGGGATTCCGACAACCCGTTTTTGAAGCTGCAAGGTATCGAAAAACACGTTGTAAGCAAACTAGTAGATTTAGTCCCCTCAACAGCTTTTGCAGTTGTTACATGCGCTTGATGCGTTAGTAGGAAGCTTTTCCTTGTTACACTATACCAATGGCAGGCTGTGCAAAGCAGGTGTGCCGCTATATGCTGATAAATGCTGAGCAAGGGAAGGTAGTCGACTAGCAGCAGCCATGCTCAAGAGACTTCCTACAAATTTAATGCGCCTGTGATTTTCATGCAAAGTTTTTTTACGCTGTTTAAGAGGAACTAACCAACTTGTGGGGTTTAACCACAGAGCGTAAATTCGCCGACGTGAGCAGTTTCATTCCAAAAACTTCGGCTACACCTGAAAAGTTGGGCTACACATTGGGCAGCCCAAATAGCCATTAATTTCGGAAGAAGATACGGGCTACGTTGTTAAAAGTTTACCGAACACATAAGAAAACTGAATGCAAAACTGTTTAGTGAAAATGGAAAAAGAAGGAAGAAAATTTTTAACCCAAACCACGCATGCTGGCAATGTTGATTGCAGATAATTTTGGTATGGCTGTAGTATTTCAAATTTCAGAGAACATCTTTGCCGAGCTTAAAGGCTTTGCTTGCACGGGAAGGTTCATCTTCGTGGCGAAAAACCTGGATAGCTTTTACGTTTTATTGGTAGTCATTGCAATACCTTGCACTTTTAACTTGATTAATGATTTGAGCAAAGAACTTGTCTTAACGTTTGTATCAGATTTCTTGCTTTATGAATGCCTACTTGTGAGGTGGTTTTTCATGAAGCCATTGCAAGCACAAGTTTGCTAACTGTTCTTCACAATGTGTGGAAAGGTAATAACTTTGCAGCAATTAGTTGCAGAGAGGTCATCAGCTATTTCTTGTCCACCGACATTCCCTTTCTTCAAGAAATCAACATCTATAAGTTTCGACATCTTGTGGAACGCAAGCGTAAAATCAACCGATTTTATTTTTTCATTTGGATTAAACTTAATGAGAATCCGCAACTGTGCAAGGCAGTGAAATAATTGTATTGGCCTTTACGAAATGATTACAATACTGCAATGATTTTGGATGATTTTTGAAAAATGTTTCTCGGTGTAGGTGGTGACAAAAATCCAAATGGAACAGTTTTCAAGAGGCATCAATTACGCTTCCCACTCAAAACAGTTGAGGAGTGAGTGTTTTGCTAACATACACACATCTCGAGTTGAGTCAAATAGATTTTGAATTATGTTTCCTCACAAAATTTTTTTTAACCTACTCGCCATCAGCTTTCGTGCGTTTGCAAGAAGGTTCAAGAGGAGACATTTATTTTAGCACCTTCTGATATTTTTATCGCTGTGTGGGCTAGTTGCAAAAAAAAGTTCAAAAAGTGTTCAATGCTTTTCGCAAAAGAGCTTGTTCATAAACATTATAAACCAATAAGCATAAGCGGAATAAACTTGCAGCACAGAAAAAAATTCACAAAATTCAGTAGATTCAGTAGTTTCATGTTTATCACCTTGTCCTCCGTCTATAAAGGGCCAGGAATGTTCCTAACATAAACGCCCAGGAAACACCATGAAGGCCAATCCCAAACATACAACCAGGCCCGTAACCAGGGGGGGCGAAGCCCTCCCTAGAAAATTTTTTGCCCCCCTGGAAAAATGCGTTTGATATAGTTTGAAACTATTGGACATAGTTCAAAAAAATTGGGCTCCTCTCAGAAAACTCTTCGCCCCTCCTGGTGTCCCAAGCTGGTTACGGGCCTGCATACAACTATTTTTGCAAACTTAAAAGTAGAAAAACTTTGCATATTGTTTCGTAGTTTCACCTCGTAATATGCCATTCAAGGGATGTTAACAAGATTACACTGTAGGGTTGCATGTCAGCTTGCCATTTTTGCTCGTGATTACAATCGAAATTTGCACACTATATTTTTTTACAAACATAGAATATAAAAAATGCCAAGATATGAAGCTATGCTCGAATGCATAAATTATTTTTCAGTGAAGTTCTTCAAAAAGATGCAGAATTGCTCAAAAGCCTCAAATGAAGCGTGAAGATGCTCTCAGCCGCAGTAAAAGACTCGTGATAAAAGTGGTAGCCAACGGCTATCAGGATATTGACATAAAAGTGCTTCTGGAAATGTAGCTTTTACAGGCGACTATTTTGAGACAACAAGCCATTCCAAAACTCTTTTCCCTTCTGTTAGATCACTGGAAGTGTAACATTTCTTATGAAATGCATATAACAACACCGCTCAGATGAATCACCATCATAAAATTAAAATTAAGCCACGGGAAGCCATGAATCACGTATAAGTTGCAACAAGGACAACTTTCAACAGCATATTTCTAATACCGCTAACTGTGCACGTGAATATGATTCATGTTTTGGAGCGAATAATTTCCATTTCTAGTGCCGGCGAGGATGCGCGCTATTCTTCTGAATCACGGATGGTAACAAACACAAAGGGGAAATTTTAGACGTTATTTCGACACAATGAATGCTTGCAACTGGACTTTTTTGCTATCATTATCTGTGATTGGTTTGCATGTAACAGGTGAGATGAGCTTGCGCTTCTGTAACGTACAGTTTGAGAACCAATCGGCTGAACATGGACAACTTTCCTGCTGGATCTTTATAAGGGGCTTTTAAATACCGAGTGAAAAATGTTCGGTTTCATTCAGCTGTAGGCTTAGCACGTGCAAAAGTCGTAACATGTTATGCAGCACCAGTGGTCACATACAAGGTGCGAGAAAGCAGAAAATCTTCTGACAAAAGTTTGTGTGTGTAGGAGTTGGTTCGATCCCGTAAGAAGAGAAGTCATAGTGAAGTCTGCCTAAAAACCTAAAAACGTCAGACTAAAGTCTAATAAAAAATCATAAAGCTAGAAAGTGAACTAAAGATTTGCGCTGGGTAATATAAACAGCAAACAGCATTCAGGGTAACACACTGAAATATCAAAAAAGTTACAGTAACAGAAAAAGAAGTTAAACTGGAATCTTTACTTGTTTGCAGAAGAATGACAAACAATGAACATTTTAGGTAAAACCAAGTGAAAATGTTGATAAAAGTTTTATGCTTTCGTCTTGGCATCCTATCAACTGCTCCCTTAGTGAAATCTGATGGCAGTGCTGCGCATAGTGTCGATCAGTCTATTTAGCTTGATCGTTTCGTTTATGTGGAACGGCAGTTTTGCCTTCGCTGATGACGACGTGGATTCAGACTCAATCAGAACAGAGCTCATGGGTTTCCCAGAACACTCAAGAAATTCCAATACTGCAAACGTCTCTGAAAGCACCCGGAGACCACAAAGGCTCTCACAGGACACTGCACTTACGCGAAAGAAGCCGCCACCGAGGGCGTTGTCTCCTAAATCAGTGCAAGCGGACGACCGCGGCGGACTAAGGCTAAGACTGTCACGGCTGCTGGGTCGAAATCAGCAACTTTCACCAAATGTGACTTTGTCCCAACTGAGTGCGCTGCTTCACAGGCAGCGAGACTGCTTCAAATCGGATGGTCAAAGCAGACTTCAGTCCAACCGACTAGGAAAACACCGCCGCCACTTTCATTCGAGAAAAGCGAAACGAAATTGAAAGGTGGCAATAAGACACATTTGTTTATCATCAAAATTTCCTTTGGCTAGCATCTCCTCAAAAGCTTGATTCACCGGCATTTCGGGTTGGCGGACCAACTTAACTGCATCCTGTTTTGTAGAAAAACAAAGCAAATATACAAAAGATAAAACAAAAGCTGTTTGTAGTGTTGATAGTAAGCGTTTAATGCAAGAGATTACGTGGAGAAATAACTACTGAACACTCCTTTTGTATCACAAAGCTCAGTTGTGATTGCAATCAGAAAACTTTCGAACTCTTGTTCACGCACCATATTTGTACATGAGAGAGATTTGCTTGAAATATCTGCATTCAGATTATAAGCGATTGTGAATCGTTCGAAGTGCATGAGTTATGCTAAAAGTCTTGAGAACACATCTTTTATGAAACAAATTGTTGACCTACATGCGAGACTTTGCTCGTGTTAATATTACTAAATATTCTGATGGTATTGGCAGTACTGAGAAACAAGGTTTCTTATTGCCTGCAAAAGTTTCCAACGAAGAAAAAAGAGCGAAGTCGTGGCCTCAGAAACGTTGGTTTATTCTTATTTCTACACTGCTATGCTCCATATGCAAACGTACTTGCCGCACGTTTTACATTTTGTGTTGACAAAGCATTTTAAAGCAAAAACTTCCAAAAGTTTATTAGCGTTGATCATAACTTTTTAAATGCGTTTGCTTTCGGAAACGATTACCATTTATTTACCTGAGAACAACAATATTAACAGCCATGGCTATCGTTTGCGTAATCGCAACATTTAAAAGAACAATTAGAAATGGCAAACAGTTTTGTAAATCAAGGCAACACTTATTTTCATTTTGTTGCAAACTAAAGCAATAGCTTGTAGGTAATTGGGCAATTAAAGGGAATGAAAACTTGTAACAGAATACTTACTGCAATACACGTGGGTATTACGGTAGGTTGCCTCCTGTATCTTTTTATGAACGCTTTTTTGGATAGAAAAAAAAAACGTTTAAAATTGTTGCTCTTTCTCTGAAAACAACTCCATTCTAAACAAAGTAGTTTTTTTTAAACAGCTGATATTCATGTGCATCTTTGCATGCATATGATGCAGTAATAGTATAAGATATGCCTGCTTATAAACTTTCAAATTATTTTTATCTTTGCCTGAATTTGCTACAAATTCCACACTGTGGGAGGAAAGCAAATCCACACTGTGGGAGGAAAGCGGTATCGCTAATTGTCTAATTGATCATTTGCTTTTGTTCTCAACTTTCGCTATTAGAGCAGCTTAAGTTTAAAGTGAACAGCTTATGTTAAGTTAAATTTCAACAGTTTGTGTCGACTTTTTTAAATACGCATGAGGTTTCTTTGCTTGTTTGATAGCAATAAATTCAGGCCAGACTTCATTGATGTTCTGTAGCTTTACTTATAGTTTCAACTAACGTAGGATTGGTATTGCGATAAAGTATTCCGTCTCTTGCTTCATCTGCATATTTAAGTTGAATTATACAAACTGCGTTTTCTCAAACCGTTGTTTACATATCAAAACTGCGTAGATTTATTAAAGCTCCCTGAAAAGACGCAGCAAAGACCTTTAACTGCTCGCACTCTCTGATAACATGCGAGAAAAATATTTGAAGACAGTGACCCCGTACCGGACAATGACGAATCACAAGTTACCCACTTGCAGTCAAATAATACCTTCAATATGTCTCCATAAATATGCATCATCTCGTTGGCAAACGGCAAGGAACGCCAAGCGCTGACCACATATTATACAAGTGATTAGAGATTTGGTGACGTATACCGTTATCTGCACGAAAGAAAAGTATGTCCATACATCGGCTTTGACTGTAGTTTGGTTGCAGGTATAGACCGGGAGCCCAGAGGGTCCACTTTAGCTGGAAAGTTAACAAAATTTTAATGGCATTATGCCATGGGGTGTAGCTTCCTGTACAAGGAACTGATGGTCTGGCGTGTCACACCTGGCGGGTGTGGTCATAGGGTGTGCTTAACGGCACCCCTAAAATTGAGCTAGATCAGCTGGAAAGGTAACAACTTGAAATCCGTTACAAGATGTCCAGAATAATCCCAGGAACCATAAATGGCCAATGCCAGACATTTCAAGTGGTGGGACACCCCCGTCAGACAACCCCAATGTGGCCATCCCAAAATTGAGCTAGAGCAGCTTGGAAGACCACCACTTGAAACCAATTGCAAAATGTGCAGCATAACCCAGGAACCAGGGTTGCCAGAGGTTTGAGAGAGTTTATGTCATGGAGTATGTCACCATGGTGAGGTTTTACGGGCTTAAAATCCCCAAACTAAGTTTAAGCCCCTTAAAATGTAAATGAAAACACTAGAAAAAAGTTGCTTTTTCGCAGAATCGTTTTTGATTTGGTCGTTTAAGTTAATTTTTTCAAACTGTTTCTGAAATTGCGTTACAGCGATATCGTCGCGGTTTGCAGAAAAATAGAGGAACTGGGGAGATTACCACACTTTCCTCTTTGACCCAGAATTATATTGCCTGATAATTTTTATGTTTAGATGTTTAAATTACTAACCTGCCATAATTTCTGTATCGCACGTATAAGCTATAAATAGCAACACATCTAGAGTAAGGTCTGCATGGGCAGAGACTGCGTAATGTTAAAACTTTAATCATAAGCATTAAAAATATCTTAGTTTTGTGCAATACAAAATACAAAAAGGCTGTCTGGGCAACACATGATAAACTTTGCGCAAAGCAATCCCTGCAGTGACTACAATGTTAAAATACAAGCCGCAGTTTTGTACACCCGCAACTATAGGCATGTAACAAACTTGGCGTTGAAAACTCCAAACAATGAATGTTGAGGCTTTGCGTTCAAACGCGTTTATTACATCGCAACCGAATAAAAATTATCAGGAATATAATTCTGGGTCAAAGAGGAAAGTGGGGTAATCCCCCTGCTCCTCTATTTTTCCGCAAACCGCGACGATATCGCTGTAACGCAATTTCAGAAACATTTTGAAAAAAATAACTTAAACCACTGAATCGAAAACGATTCTGCGGAAAAAGCAACTGTGTTCTAGTTTTTCCATTTATATTTTAGGGGGTTGAAACTTAGTTTGGAGTTTTTAAGCCCCAAAACCTCGCCGTGTTGATATAGTCGGTGACATAAACTCACTCAAGCATCTGGAAACCCTGGTTCCTGGGTTTATGCTGGACATTTTGCAACAGGTTCGAGGACGTACCACCTCTTAAGATGTCTGGTATTGGAAATTTATGGTTCCTGGGTTATGCTGGACATTTTGCAACAGGTTTCAAGTGGTTACCTTTCCAGCTGATCTAGCTCAATCGTTGGGGGTCTGGCGGGGGTGTCTCACCACTTCAAATATCTGACGTTGGACATCTTGTGACAGATTTCAAGTTGTTACCTTTCCAACTGATCTAGCTCAATTTTGGTGATACCGTTAAGCACCCCCCATGGCCACACCCCCAGGTGTGACACGCCAGACCATCAGTTCCTTGTACAGGATGCTACACCACATGACTTGATATTATTAGAAAGTGGTTACATTTCCAGCTAACGTGGACCCTCTGGGCTCCCGGTCTAGTACAAGTTCATTTTTTGTACTCGGTTGTGTCTTACTTTCGTTGCGTCACCAGTGGACTGCTGGGCCCATGTCAGGTTGTTTGTACCGTTGCAATGAATGCTGCTATGCCAGCACCGCGTGTGCTCATTCCTCAGCACTGAGCACGAGGCTGGACATGGGCGACAGAAGGATTTTGAAAGTTTTAGCAAAAAAGCGTTGTTTTCTTAGTTTGGAGTAGGAAAAACAAACTTTTGCCATTTTTGTCCCTCCCAAGAAAAACTTTTGAAAAAAATCCACTAGTGGCCTCTCCCTGGAAAACAGTTTGGCGACGGCCATGAGGCTGGACATGCCGGAAGTGCAGTTTTTCAAGTTTGTATATATGACCCGACTGCATTCGAACCACAGCCTACAAGCTTTTTGGCGCGTGCTCAGTTAAGGTATATTGGCGCAAAAAATATGGAAAGATTGAAGCATCGTCTTGGCGTTATGCAGAAAAAGCATGACGCTGTACCACGTCGGCGAACAATTATTAGAAGCTGAAAAGGCAAATTTTCCGAAATATAAGATGCGAGTAACTGTTGATAACACCTTGTCTCTTTGTAAGGAGTGCCCTCTGAAGGATCTTCTTGGGTGGTCAACAAAAATGATCAGATAATCGCACGTCAGGTAATCGGATTGGGCTGTGCTGTCATTCAGCTGGACGTAGTCAATCTCACACGAAGAGTTTCATACTAAGAACTTTACCACGGAGTGGGCCACGGAGCTGCAGTGGATGAAAAATGCGTTAGAATGCAGTTAAGATATCTAGATATCTAATCATTACAGGGTGGCGACACATAAGTCTATGATCCTTACAGTACAGCTCTATTAAAGATATAGAATTCCTTTTGACTTCTTCAATATTCAACAACAAATACAACTCAGTCTATATTTGTTAACATTTTAGGCATTTGGGATACAAAATGTTATTAATCTAAACATGTGCCATGCACCAGGAGATTAACAAGTCCGGACATCAGCAAAGTTTATGCATGCGTATTTCGGCCAGTAAAAAGCCCAATGCGCACGCTTATCAAGCATATTTCACTTAAGGTCATGGTAAAGTTTACCAATTTGCGCAAAAGAAAGAAAACGTTCAGCGCGGTGTACATGCTTTGACCGGTCTCATGTTTGCTCCTTCGGTAATAATGTTTTCATAATTGAACGATAGGATTGGTTCTGATTTCCTGCAATTTTTTTACATTTGCATATTTCATTACGACATCTCTAAATAATCGCCTTCAATTAAATGCCAATGATTTACGACCCAATTCCTTTTGTTAAGCTCGTTCAAAAATTTGATTGGAAACTACGAGCCCATTATGGGTATTGCGGGAAAATACTTATAATTAACTTGCACAATCTGCAAATGCTGTTCATGTTGTGAATTCATATAAATTTTCAGAATGTCTAGCCCCCCTGCACAAACATGAAGGCCCCGAATGAAAGACTTTCTGGCGGCGTTTCTGCCCAGGCCCGCAGACATGGGGGACATTCGGGGGTAGTTACCCCCAAACCTTTTTTGTGCCCCAACAAATTTTGTTGTGCTCAGAAAACTTTGTTTTAACCATATGATAAAACAAAAATCTTTCACCCCTAAAAATGTATTTTGCCCCCAAAACCATAAAACCTGGCTACGGGCCTGATTCTGCCAAATTGTGTCTGCAATTAGGATATTTTTATTTGAAGGCCATTCGGCCTCGCGACGTAACATAACGTCGAAAACTTTTTTATATATAAATCACGATTAGGGTGGCCCCTGTGAGCATTTTGGGGGGGGGCAGAGTTGGGCTGCTACGGCACTGAATACAATTCATGTTCGAAAAGTTGACCCTTTACCGTCCGGCGTTGCGAATTCATGACGGACCTATTTCAGATAATGCGTTTTTGTTTATTCATATAAACGCGTAGCCCATGCTAACAAATATTTGGCCACGCAATTCTTACTAAATGGTATCTGGGCCACACAAGGAAAAAGATTGAGAAACCCTGGCTTAATCCAAACAACAATGGAAATTGATTTGCTGCCTGTCTTTCGTTTGAATTTCTTTTAATCTCTTGGTTTTACTGATTGCTTCGATTTGCGGCCTCGTTTGAAGTTTCTAAGATAGCGAATGATTGAGTTGAAAGGCAGACATATTTTTTCACGATTTTTATATTTGTTTTGGTAAACCTGTGCGTTAAATGTAGCAAGACAGAAGTTTTCCCTCTAACCAAACAGTCAATACCTGATTTCTTTGCCAAAGTTAAAAATATTCGTGAGTAAGTTCATAAGAGAATTGAACGAACGGTTTGTCCGTCTGTCAATGTAGTAAAACATTAACCCTACAGAAAGTTTCATTCTGTTGAAAACTTCAAGAAGTTTTACGGGAATTTGAAAAAGGTAAATTCATTTGTTTCACAGTTATTTGTTTGCTTAACTTAAAATTAAGGTCCTTATCACATGGGACAGTAGACAAGAAGCGCGAATAGCATGTGCCAACCAAAATACACAAAAAATGTAAACTTTCACATGAAAAACACTGCGAGAATAAGCACTTACATGCGAGTTACTGAAAAAACGAAAAACAGTGACGCATTCAAACTTAGGTCAAGCATTTTTGAGAAGAAAACTCGGTGAAACAGCCATTTTTGAAATGAATAATATCTAAGAGTTCACTTATTTCACAACGCATCATATGTCGTTAGGGTTTACCCATTCAAATCACATTCTGCTTGTCAGGAATATTCTGCTGGTACACTGGTCACACATAAACAGTGCCACTATTTAAAACAGTGGTTCTTGATCTTTTCACCACCACGCCCCCTGAAGTAATTTTCCTTTGTTTCACGCCCCCTAACTTTAAATGATTTGTGAAAACAATTGTATTTCTTGGTAAATTTATTTAATTTTTTTTAATTTTAAGGTTTTGTAACAGACACGAAGTCCACCGAATACAAACAAACACAGTCTGCTCAACGCATATTGATAAAAACAGACACAACAAAACGATTAATAGCGAGTTTGGAGGTGGAACAACAGGATTAGAAACACTTTCTTAACACTATTGTTTGCTAACCCGTAACACTTGGTACGTACCGAGTCCAATCGTGGTCAAGACCAGGTACAGTACGAAAGTATTGTGGCATGCACACGCCCTTAAACAAACACTGGAACGTCCGAGCACTCAGTCACAAAGTAAAATGCGGTTGTAGTGTGCAAAGAATAAGGACGAACAAAAACAATCTGACTGCATCAAAACGCAAAACCATACGTTGTTGGACTTTCTACATCGTTCTAGAAGCAGGTACGCATTATTTCTCAATAAGGCATCAAAGGTAGGAATGTTGCATTGTACCTGCTGACTACTAACGCTCGCTCTTCAGGGCAGGTTGTATAGAGCCCTGCACCCAAAATTATAGGCCAGTGATTACTTGACAATTTTTGGCCAATATTTGATGTCACAATATTTTGCAGCATTCGATGGAAAACGCTCTTTTAAGCGACATTGCGCAAGATATACCGGTACTCACAGATATGCACTGTAGCCCGCATGCTTAATGTAGTATGTGCACTGTAGCTCGCATGCTTAATCATGTTCTCACTGCAGCCCGCATGCTTAATGTATTGCAGTTACTTGTTTTAGATTTATGCAAACTTTTTGCCAAGTCTTTGCTTATTTTATTAACTCTCCATAGCTTTGCAACCGTACGCTACTTCGCCGCGCGAATGCAGATTACTCCAAGTAACTGCATATCGGTTAAACGCTATAACCGCGTTTTCGCATAAGATTCCAGAATCACAATACCATTCATATGTGAAAAACATACGGCTAATCGCATAAACTGGATTTTCCAATAGATATGTTATTTTATCTATAGACTTAACACTCCACGCCGCTTAGTGTGAGTGAAAGCAGTAGCGTAGCCAGCCCAAAAATTTGAGGGGGCAAAAAGTTGGGGGGCCAAAATATTTGATTTTTCGGCGTATAAAACTATTGTTTGGGATACCGCCACTCAGCACAAAATGACTATATTTTTTCAAGTTTGGGGGCGCCATGGCACCCTAGGCCCCCTGGCTACGCCTATGATTGAAAGACACGGTTCCGGGATTAAGCAGTTGAGTGTCGCCATTGGGATGGCCAGAGAGCAAAGTTACTATCATTTCTTGGCCGAGAAGTCGACATCGTATGGTGGCCTGCAGCTGCCAAGCCCTATTTAAAAATTGAATCTCATATTCAACAAGAGTATGGCTCAAGCGCAGTTGAATCGTCACAAATATACGTGGTCACGTCCAGTGGTGTGTTTAAGGGGAGGCGAGCGAGCGAGTCATTTGCCTTGGGCCCCCATTTTGGGGGCCTCCCTTGGTGTTACAAACAGATCATAAGCAAGTACTCTGCCTTCAAATGCCCCCCTACAGAAACTGCAATATGCATGTAATTTGCTTTCAAAGGGGCCCCCAACGGCAACTGCAATTTGAAGGTAATCTGCTTTCAAAGAGGCCCCCAACACCCACTGAAATGTGTATGTACTCTGCTATTAAACTTCATTGAAGCGGCCCCTAAAAGAAACTGCAATGTGTAAGTACTCTGCTTTCAAAGGGGCCCCAACAACAACTGTAATGTGTAAGTAGGGCCCCCCCAACGGGCCTGATCATGAACACCTTTTTGCATTTTCTCCTTTTGCTATGTCAGTAATGCCGTAGTCTCAGGAACGTAGGCCTATCCTTCGGTGGCCGTATCTTAAGCTTGATCAAAAGTGCTTATCACGGTTGGCTGAGTATGATGACATC
>JGI24022J15233_10001849_pt1 | contig 18737 bp, 12 predicted proteins | sample Ectturendosymbi2_FD_15233 | JGI IMG/M metagenome (IMG submission 15233) | reverse complement strand
AGACCCGGGATTTGTTTCCAGACCCGGGTTTGTTTCCAGACCCGGGATTTGTTTCCAGACCCGGGTTTGTTTCCAGACCCGGGATGAGAAACCAAAGTAAAATAAAACTCATCCAAATGTACAACGTGGTGTTTCATTCCAGAAAGTACTGGATGGTTTCTATAGCATACGACGTAAGCATCAATCACGTTCTGGTTCCACNCTTTGGGATGCCGTGAGAAAAGTTGTGCGAAGCATCTCAACACAAAACAAAAATTTTTGAACAACATTTTCAACCTATCAACAGCAATTTTCTATCAGATCAAATTTTAACGGGAATGACAGTTTTTTCCACGAAACATTTTTATCTTTTTATACTGCAAACACATCCAAACTTGAAGGATACATTCGTAACATTCGGACTCCATGGGAAAGCAAGGAAACAATGAACTATGGGTGACCTTTTCCAATTTTATTTTAGGAAACCAAAAAGAAATGAATTGATTGGCTCCACAGCGGGAAAAATCCTATGTGGAACAAAACGCTGTAATATTGTTCGAATTTTGATTATATATTGATTTTCATTTTTTTAACATGAAAAGGTTTTTGTTCATCAAAACGAAACTTGAAAACTGACAAAAAACATTTAAAGTATATTGACGTTGTTTTTTCACTGTTTACTTAGATTTTTGCACGGAATTCGTTCCTGCCGCAAAATGTTTTTCCAAAATACTCAAATTCGTCGACGGTAGATTTCGGTATATTCTGATCTACCTCTCTTGCTCTTTCATTTGAAACCTCGCGCTTTTACTGATATTCGCCCCCTACCCCCCCACCAGGCCACCAAGGTCACTTGCATTTAACATTTAATTTTTGAGCTTTTGTTCAGAAAAAAGTGTTAAAGTTTAAAATTGTTTGAAAACTGCTTTTTTCAATTTTACTTCCGCTGCCGCTGATTTTGAAACAAGAGTGCTGTGTTGTAGTTTCTGTAGTTTTCTGTAGCTGTGTTGTAGTTTCTGTAGTTTCGAATTTAAGTGTTCGATACGATATTTTATCGCCTTTATGCATCAACAGTTGCGCGACCAAGCGTAGCGATTAATGAACCTTGGAGTGACGTCAATAAAATGTCTGCTACAATTTCTGCCGAAGGCAAGTAGGTGGCCATTGTGGCCATTGCCAGAAATGAATGCAAACGTCTCTGCATGAAGCCATGAAGCCCGTTAAGGATTTTCGAGGCCTTCTTGAGTTTCATACAAACAGTTGCGACGAGAAAGACTGCTTGGTGAAAAGTGATACGCGCCATTTTTTTGTCAGGAACTTGCGATTATACACAAGCTGATACACTTTCACAACAATTTGACAGAGAAAACTTTTAGTCCATACTTTCGCTGCTAAGCGATTTAAGAAGGCAGACACAAACTTCAAATAAAACAAAAAACTTTCACAATCATGAATTTCTAAACACGAACAAGTGTCATCTTGCAAAATTGTGCAAGTAAGTTAGGTGGATGTTGGTGATGGCAACCCATTGTAAATATGGATGGGATGTTTTTTGTCAAACTGTGCATCAACTCCTCAGCGATCGATATCACTAATGCGAGTTGGACTGTGCGCCAGACGTTTGCAACAAAGACGGTCCACAGTAGCGCTCACCATGTAATTATGTCCTGCTTGCATGCAAGCTTTGCCAAAACTTTGTTACTTCTGGCTTCAAGGAGAAAAGACTACAGCATGGATCATTGTCTCTACACACGTGAAAATCAATAGACCTGGTCTTCGCTATGCAGGCGTTTCTTAGGTCAGTGTGGACGACATTCGTGCTTCACAACTTCGATGGCCTGCCTGCCTGTTGTTGCCTGCGGAACAGCTGTTGCAAATTTGACAGAGTCCGTTCAAAAGTTCGAAGCTCTTTCTTATTCAGAAGCTTCGGCCATCAGTTGAAGCACCTTGTGACGTCATTTCACGATTTCAACCTTCGGGTTCATTTAATGTGATTCGCCGGCGATTAATTTCGCTCTAGCGACTCGATCTTCACTGCTGCAATCGTGGCTGGTGTGTGAAAATATTACGGAGGTGGAACTGAAATTGTTTTGAGAAAAAAAACAATAAATTAAGAATCTGTAACCTGCTTTCCTATGTCCTTGCGCTGTGAACTTCGCTGTAAGTCAAGTTTTTGCGCTGTGGGCTTTTTGTTTCATGTTTAAACTTTAATTGAAATCCTTCCAATTACTGTAAGACTTAAACATGAATGGAAAAGCCCAAAGGGTGTGGAACGATACAAGAAAAAAATATAGGTACATCAATGGCTCATTGATCACGTCACAGTTGTGGCGACAATCGTCATTCTAACGTAACACTCGCTCCGGACACCTAAACAATGTAGTGTGAAAAATATTGCTTTAGTGTGAAAAAGTCAAACAACCTGCGATTGATTATGACATGACAGACGCAACGAAACGGTTCACTGTTACGACATAATGGATGAAGGAGCGAAACAGCTCTAGCGCGTTTATCGCATGACGTGGATTATCTTGTCACGTGGACTACATGAACCAGTGTGTCGGTATTATGGTTGTAGCACATGAGATAGCAAGGAGATAAAATTCTGGACAAGATCCAGACTCAATTGGCAAGGTTCAACAAAAAGACGGATCGTTTTCATTGATGGTATTGTCGCTCTTGAATTATTGGGCTATTTTTGATAAATTACCAACGCAAAAACAAGAAAAAAGTGAAACAGTCGCAAAAGAGGGTAGAACACCAACCAATAATTAATACCATTCGTTGATCAAGTATTTCTGTTTACCAAGGACCTTTCACAAGGGCTTAAACACTAAGAACATTCCACAAGGGTCCAGCCAATCAAACCAAGATCTCAAGCGGTGATTGGACGCGCCATCGCAGAGGCCGGCAGAGGAAAAGCAACATGTTGTGAAAAATTTTATGGCAAAAAGTTTCTTTAGTCTTCACTGTTAGCAGCTATTCAGTGATAAGGAAAACTTTCTTTTGCAAAATACTTGTAGAACCATTGTTAGCAAAGCTTGTGTAAAGCTGCAAACATTCACTGGACAATGATTGCTCAAACTCGGTAAATCTCGAAATGTCTTGCGCATCTTAACTAAGGGCACCAGCATTTATTGAGTAAACCGATTATAAGAGCAACTTTACAGATCTTATACTTTTGAGGCTCGTGACCAAGATGGCGAATCACGGACTCATCAAATCAGCATGTTTTGGGCTTCCCCTCGTGTTTCGGGAAAAAACGACGAAAATATTTTTTCCTCTGAAATTTTTTAATTTTGCCTATTTTGGCCTGTTTCGTGTATCGCTGCTGTAACAGGTGAGCAAGCATATTGACTGACGCAGCATGGCCAGCTGACCTGATGACCTCCGGGTCCTTTTGTTGGCCATGTAAGTAAGCACGAACTGTCTGTCTTGATTTGCAAATTTTTTTGGAAACATTTTGCTCCATTTTTAGATTTTTTTGTTGCTTACGATGAAGGGCAATTTTCTGAAAAGACTTGTTGCTTTTCAGCATAAGACGAGGGTCGTTTAAAGAAATTTTAAGGACAAATGCCAGTGGACGTCGCAAATAACCCGCTGGCCAAAGTTTGATAATCACTGACAAAGTGACATATTGTAGCTGTTTCAATTACTCGNCCCATTGTGACTCAACAATACAAAAGACGTATCGATCGCGATATATGGGAATTGCGGAGATGTTAAGGATTGAACGAAAATCTTCTTTATCGAATGTTTCGATTGCTTCGCAAAATGCGATTATGAGGTCACAGAAGTGACGAGGCAAAGATGTTTAAACGTTTTGTTCACAACGACTCATCTGCACGAAGCGCAGTGAGTGAATATTTATCTCTGCAAAGCACTGCTGCGTCGTAATGCTCGATGTGTTTAACACGTCATAATGCTCCTCCCTTTCCTTTCAGCAACGAGAGGTCGATATTTTGCACGTAGAGAAATGTGGAAACGAGACTTGGAAAACTACAGTACATTCTACAATTACATCAAATCTAAAATATTCCAAAGTAATTTGTTAACAGACATTCCAGCAGACATTTCTAGAACTAAAAAAATTGAAGATTTCAACGAATCTCACTTTTCGTTTCAAAGGCGAAGGATCTTCAAAATCTTCGAAAGCATCTGTTCTGCGCTCATATATATTTATATTTATTTTAAACGTATTTTCGATAAAGTTGGAACCGATGTTTATATTTGGAGAAGACAAAAAGCACGAGTAATCATCAGCTTAATCCACACCATGCAAGAAATTTGGTCTTATTTATTGTTTTACCAAAAACATTCCTAAGACTTTTAGCAGTCCATCAATCATTATAAAGATATGACAGAGCAAGTTTTGAATCAGAAATTTATGTATTAACTGGCAATTTCTGAAATTGCAAAATTTTTTATAAATTAGAAATTCCATTACCCAGTGTGTCAGTGTGAAGCAATAAATTTCTTTGCTAATGTCGTTAAGAACTTTGAAGATTTAACACGATTTCACCAAAAACGGTGATGTCTATCACAAGATGTCCATCGTTCCGAAAGATTTTTTGAAGTTTAATACCAGTAGCTACTCATTGGTAACCTCTCAAGTGGATCACTGAAGTAAATCGCAATAAGTTTCCGACATTCGCACGAAGTTTCCGGTTCGTCAGAAAATATCCACAAAGATTTGTCAGAACCAACAGCAACTTTGAAAGTCAGTTGCTGCTGCTTCGCGATGCTTCGACTACGTTCAAAATTCATCCCGAACGGCGCCTCCATCTCAGGGGCGTTTCAATCAAATAAAATATTCTCATTAATTTCTGCAGATTTCTGTCACAGCCGGATGCGCACCGGTATCCGAAAAATCAAAAGCTTAAATGCAGCGGTCGGCCAATGACGTCATGGCTATTTAAAAACCCTTCCTCAACCAGTTCTGTCCGAACAGTAAGGATTTCGAGGTTAGCGATGAGGAGTTTCTAACATAAAATTTACGCTTAACTCTGCGTTGCAGACATTACATTAGGTTTGCACTTCTTCATGATGATCTTATCAAATCTCATGTTGTTTTCGGCTCAGTTCGACTTTGTGAGAAATTTCGAAAACCTTGATGAAGGCTTGAAGCATGTTTGCTGATGCATGAAACAGAAAGTAAGCAAGCTGAGAAACTTGTTGTACTCGGGAGATTAGTGAATTGCCGGAAATGTTTACAAAACAATGGTTTTGCAACAACCTGACAAACGTTGATAATGCAAAGAAATATTTTGTTTGTTTTTCAGGTGCTTTTAAACATTCACTTAATGTCTTCAACGACGTTGGCCTATAACATCACTGATCACTTTAAAACGTTTTGTAGGATTTACTGTAAAATCGTAGACATTCTGTGCATCTATCAAACTTTTCCAGAGCAATATCTACTTAAAAATGAGTAAGAACCTTCGCTCGGCTATTTTAGTGTAAGAATGTTGAAGCGTTGAAGCAGTTTAGAGATTGAGATTAAAATTGAGTAATTGGACTTTGATAAAGATTTGAAAATATTGTTTGTTAACAAAAAAACTGATCCAAAACGGATATATTTTACATTTTGTGAATTGCATGTTTGAAATGTATTAAAAAGTTACGGTACAAAAAGAAAACAATAATGACGCAACATTCAACGAAGAGTTAGAAGTTGACATCAGCTTCCTGCCAATCAGCTCGTCGTTCCTTATCCACGTCATAATAGTCGATTGAATGTATTCGCTACGTTGCCTTCATCAGTCCATTTCACACAAACCAGGCAGTTAACATATCATCATCTGCTCTTTCACAGTTTCGGGAGATCACAGCCAGCGATTTAAAGTATTATGACGTCGCGTCGTGAGAGAATGAGACGATTATGTCGTCAGTCCCGGAGAAGGATGTGTTAATAAGAAGGAAAGAAAACAAGGGTGCTGATTGCGATTATACGTTTTCCAGAAGTCTAGCTGCTGTTATTGGGCGTTTTTTTCAAAAATGATGAGGAGAGTAGACCGCATTTACAGATATTGAGGCTTACGTCATTCGTGGCAGTGTTTTGAATCAATTTCGGGCAAAATATAAAAACAAAATGGAGGAGGTTTCGAGCGTACTTCGCTAGGCGCGTGATTGGTTCGTCACACAAAGTCGCAGCAAAAGCGTCGAGATCCCATCAGACATCTTTCAGCGATATAACTTACACTCGCAGCAAGCACGTGGCACAGTGCAGTGTTTCAGTAGCAAGGCCTTCCTTCACAGCTGTGTGGGCCAGCAGCCAGTCTGAGCCACAACACCTCAAATGCTGAACACAGCCTGCTGCAAATGATGATTCCGCAACTTTGCAGTTCAATCCAACAATTACCGCTTGTGACGTCATAGGAATCAACCACAACAGAAGTACTTTCGCCGATAATTCTTTGGGTCAGCTGTTGCCGCGTTCGATGTGAACAAAGTGCGCTGTTGCTCCAGCGAGGCTTTGTAGGTTAATTTTTGCTTGAAAAGAACCAGTTTTATGCAGAGATCCAGAAACAATTCTTTAACCCCTGAAAACATAGTAATTGCGTCGTCATTTGCTGTCCAGCAACGGGCGGTTTAGTCAATTGGCCAAGCTCACAATTCCACCTTGACTCGCAGACGCTGAGATTTCTCTGAAATGAGCGTCTATCGAATGAGAATAAGTCTCAGCTTGTGATTGGTTGATCTGTCGATTGCTGCTGATGTCTGTTTTATTTCCAACAAGAAACAAAACTGCAAAATATGAAAAATGCGCTTCAATTTTTCTCATCTCTTTCTTATGAAGAAACAACTTTGTTGATGTGTATCACCGAATGTTTCTGGGCAATCTAAATAACCTGTATTCTTATGTTTTCTAAAGTAGACTACCAAACCAGAAACTTACGAATTTTCCCACCAGTGTTTTGCCGCAACTCTGCAATGCAAAAAAATATTAACTTACTTTCAGCAAATTCCCGCAGAATTGTCTTTGAACTCAAAATACCTGCAACCCAATGCTGGATAGCGTTGTAGCTGTCTTGGTTTGTGACGTCATAAACAAGCAACGCTGCGCTGGTGTTGCGATAAAACATGGGCATCTGTTGATTAAAAATTTATAAAAGCTTCAGTCATTCGTCCATGACCCAAAATGTTATTCGTCTTCATTTATGAGCCCAGTTGGTCAAAGTCAAATTCTAGAAGGACGGTATAGGGTATCGATGAAATGATTTTAACGATATACCTAATTGCTGCTTATTTGTTTAGTTGATGTTCGCACGCACATAAAATAACCGACCAATGAGAAACAATTATCGCACTGGATTTCATTCCATTGTGCTTCCAGGAGAACGTGATGACGAATCAGCTGCTATTTCTAAGAAATTTAGTTGTCTGAAGAAAGCAGAGTTCACCAAGTATTTCTCAAATGAGACAATAAAAAAGTTACCAGAGTCAAACGTTCCTTAAATTGTGGAACTTTCGAACACAACGGTTTTTTTGAATTGCACAAAAACCTGTTTATGATCAATACCTGGTGTTACATAAACTTGCATTAAAATATTTCAGTTCAATTTTCGAGATTTTCAACAAATTTTTTTGAAAATGTCTCATATTCCAGACAGCCGTGAGTGTTGTTTTTGACCAAAACTGGAAAAACAGCAGAAAACTATCATTTCCTGCGACCACAAATTCTCGCTGACAACACTTTTGTAGAAACATGGAATTATCCGCTCCACCGTCATTAAAATAAATACTAAAATGGTTCCCCTCAAATTTACCAATCTCAAAGTGCAACACTGTGAAAACAAAGCGCATTTCGTGGCCACAAAACGAGCCAATCGTCGAAGTCCCAACACAACAACAGAGGAACCAGGACAGGAGTAGGACGTGGGTTTCACGCCTGATCAAATTTGGGGTGACGGGTAGTTTGAACTTGGCAAAGCAGCTCGAGTTTCGTTTCGACTTGATTCTAAGAATACCTGCAGAAGTCAAAGGTCAAAGGGCGCCGAACGTGATGTCATGTTTTGACACAGTGTCAAACACACGCCCTGCATTTTCTTGCGATCAAGATTTTCTCTAGTATTTCAACCGTTCAAAAAAGTTTAAACCTTCCTTGTGGCTTAACGACGATTACGCCATTAACAAAAAGTAGGACTTTATCAGAAGCACAAACCTCTGTATCGTTCCCGACCGACAATGGCGCCAGTGAAGGCACCGATGCTGACTCATCGCAGAAGAATAAGCCAGAAGTTCAACTTCTGAGCATTTCTGGAAATTCTTTCGCATTGACAACATGGCCGCCAAAAATTTTCGGCATAAAATATTTTTAACAGTTTTGTTTTGAATTTATGTCCGACATGACCCTGAAGTATTTCTGCATTTGCGAAATTTCGTTTTCGAGAAGAAGAAAGCCGAGAGAAGACGCATAAAGCAAGTTTGGGTGCTGGACGTTTATCCAAGTTCTGGTCTTTCGCAGCTCCTAGGTTTTAGGTGTCACAGAAAGCTTTGCATATTCTGCAACCAATTATTTAAACTAGCTCAAAGAGATAGTCCTCACAAATCATAATAAAATTATAACTTTCTACAAATAAATCGCTGCTGCGTCCGGCATTCCAGAGATGAATGGATGCGAAGGAAACACTTTTATTGGATACAAGTCGCGTTGTTGCGACAGGAACTGACAACCAGCGATTTATTGCGAGAGTTTATTTTTTTCTTCCTTGAAATGTCACGGGCTCTGAGTTCAAATGATCCGCGATTCTCCAATTTCTTATTGTTTACGTCATACAAGCAACAGCGGTTGTCGCGTTTCAGGTTGCAAAACCTTTTTGTCGGTGCTTGTTTGTTCATTGTGACATCACAATCTGCCCGCAAGGCAACTGTCTCGGAGTTGTCATGGATGGTTGCAATGTCCCACGCCATTGGTGGAGACAAAGTATACTTGTGGCAAAACTCGGAGACACATTCAAAATACAGTTGTCATGGCAGCGGCCACTTGTGTCCATACTTATGAATCCAAGTAAAACCTAGGTTTTGGGTCAATGATGATTTTGCTACAGCTGACCTCTTTTAGGAATGGCAACAAACTGAGGAAAAATACGAGTTAAAAACATTTAAATTGTTGAATTTGTGAGAAAGAAGATAATCGACTTCATAGTAAGTGCTGCTCAACATTCACTTACAAGTGATGGTGAGATGTTTCTCTGATGAACATTCGCCAACAAACTGTTGTTGAAAGAGATGCCACCAACACTACTGGTGTGATGCACTGTACGCAGCTTTCGGTGTTTTCACGTTGACTAATATCTACTTTATTTGTTTCTGACATATTTCGAAATCACGAAGCGGTGTGAAAAAAACGGCCAATGCCTCAAATTATGAATCGTGTTCATGAATAGTAACTTTCAGGTTGTGACGATGGTGAATATTACTTTTGTTTCATTAAAATCTCCCTGTAAAAACATACTTTCTTTGCAAGTATTTTTTGCATTTGAACCGCTTCCTTTTTTGCTACTGAACTATAAAAGCGCAATCGTTTATCCTAGATGCCTATTTTGCTGTGTATCATAGTTTATTCCAAAAAATCGTTTAGTGGCAGACAGTTAAAGGCCAAAGCGTTTGTGACATTTTGATAGTAACTTCGAAGTTTACTGAACTTCCTTCCTGCAAAATTTTCCTGCCGTGATGTGAAGAGAATAACAGAGGCAACAACGACATTGTTTGCACCAAAAATTTTTTTTCAACTTAGGTTCCTCAGAGCAGGGTAATTTTGCTTGCCTGGTTTGGTCTGGAGACACACCGCTGGAGACACACTGCTGGAGACACACCACTGGAGACACACCGCTCGTTGAGCGCAGCACATTATCAGGTGCACATAAATAGCTGCTTTTATATCTGTTGGTTTTATCATAATACTTTGTGGAAGACACAGTAACGTTTTGTCATAAACCAGGGGTGTCCAAAGTGCATGTTCATGAATAGTAACTTTCAGGTTGTGACGATGGTGAATATTACTTTTGTTTCATTAAAATCTCCCTGTAAAAACATATTTTCTTTGCAAGTATTTTTTGCATTTGAACCGCTTCCTTTTGTGCTACTGAACTATAAAAGCGCAATCGTTTATCCTAGATGCCTATTTTGCTGTGTATCATAGTTTATTCCAAAAAATCATTTAGTGGCAGACAGTTAAAGGCCAAAGCGTTTGTGACACCCGTGTTTCCACACGACACGCGCCTTGGTTTGAAGTGTGTTGCAAACCCTCCGCCAAAGCTTGGATTATGCTTCTGTGTCGGAGGTTTCCTGCTGTTTAAGACGTTTCCTCGTCGTGGTTTGTTGCAATGCTGAGAGCGAACATAAACATGGAAACTGTCACAAAGGAGTGTTGTTTGAAAATAATAGCAAAATTATTCGACTATGCTTACCTTAAAAGATGCCGGACATGACTGCTAGTCAGCGAGGGCCTTTACATGAGCGAATTTAATCCTATTTGAAGGAAATTTGGACACCCTATTTGGACCCTACATTCCTATTTGAAGGAAATTTGGAAAGAAATTTGCCAATCCATTTTCCAACCTTGTACGTCATTTTTTCTATTCGCTTCATCAAACATGTTTATCTTAACGCCTCCAATCAACGCAAATCTCACACATTCCCAGCTTTCACCATCGAGTGGAACCTTTCTTGACCTGCTGTGTCCCATGTGTTTAACTTGATCCGATGATCTCCAATCTCTCTGAAACACACAATGCACGAGAGTCATGTCAAGATCTGATGCTTGATTCAGTGTGAGCCTGAACTGCTGAGTCATTGTAGATCTAGAATACTGAGTCAGTGTGAGAACGTTGGTTGAGGTAAAGGGTGTTGAGCAGCATTGCTTTAACGAGGTTTTGCATCTTTTGACAGAAGATTGCAAATAAGTGTTTAACAAAATATATTTGATCGCCCCAGAAATAAGTGCTTTCATCCCACAACAGGGATGTTTGGAAGACTCAAGATTCACCAAGAATTTTAAGGAGTTTTGTCAGGGTGTTAGATCCTAAGGAGAGATCCTCCTACCTTTCTGAAGAGATCAAATAGTAGAAAATCTTATGCCTCATACAGTACTGTAGTTTTATATCTTTTCCAAGTTTGTCAACCCAGACTACCTACGGTGGTTAGGATGTGCGTTTTAAGCCAAAGACGAAAACCAAAGAGTTCGCAACTGCAAAGGATATTGCAACAGTCACCACAAGCGAACTTGCACACACAAATGTCAGTAACATTGCGACATAAAGTAGGGAAAGTAGCAGGGACCTCCACTGTTTTGTGTTCACTCGTGTTGTTTAATCTGAGTGTTGAAAAAGTTGCACTGCTACGTTGCATTTCATCATTTGCGTCAAAAAAGACATATATCAAACGTATTTGTTGATCAGATATAAAAGTCAAGTTTTGGAATGGTATGCCCCGAGAGCGATACTTCTCAGCAGACAATATGTTGTTGAATAAAGTTCATATTTTGCTGCTGAACTGAGCTGAGCAGACATCTTCTGCTCTTATTCAAATAAGTTTCAGAAAATGAATACACTGCATGGGGGAACTTAAAAGTGTGGAAATGTGGTAATTGCAATGCAACGTTGCTTTTTCGTGAACAGCCCAAGTAGAGAATTGAAGTAGAATTTTAAGCAAACCTTGATTGTTAACGCCACGCAGAGAAAACGGCATAGAACGAAGTTTGACTTCAATGCATAAATGTTGTAAAATATAAACTTCACTATCAAACACCTTTCAAATGGACAAATTCTGTTTTTATGCTAGAAGTCCTGCTTTATCGCATGCAAAAAATCAAGTAAGGCACAGTTAACTGCATGATCTTTTGAAAAATACCTTAATTTGAAAATCAAACAGTTGCGTTGTTTATTCTGAAACATAAAAACATGAAACCTTTGACAATTATTATATATTGAGGGTAAACCTTGAATCCATAACCCCCAAACAAGTAATTTGCTTCTGAAAACATACTGGGTTATCTTGAAATACATGAAACTATTTAACTGACCACTTTGTAATAACGTTTTACACTGATAAGTAAAGTTTGAGTTCATCTGAAGAACTTGATCAATTTGATTTCATATTTTTAACTCACTCGTAACGAGAGTAAAGGTTAATGCTACGTTGAATCCCAAAACTATTACGCAGAAAAATCACAAAACGTTTGAGTTCCAAAAGTTTATTAATTCCAGACACAAATTAAGAAAAGCAGTAATTTTTATGGAAAACTTCAAGTTATGTTTGTTGGCGACTAATCGTCTTCAAATCTTGCGCAACACGTGATCAGGAAAACAGTGGAGATTGTTACGTCACTTGAGTTGATGACTGAGCAATTGAACATGTGAGCAAACAAGCAGCTACTTGTGATGCAAAAAATATGAATGAGTCCAGTGGTGGTGAAGTACTTGAAAAAATTTTCGCTGTGCAACATAAGTACTCTGGAATGGCATTACGTCCTCCATGTACAGTCCATGCTTTATGCTGGCGCGGAGAGAACAGGCCATTATTATATATTCCACACAGTTGTGGTTGATGATCAGCATCCGAACTGCCCCGTGGGTGCCGTTCACAATACCCAGGGGTGCCGTTCACAGTACCCATTGGTGCCGCGAACTAATACATTTTTCAGCATATCGCTAAAAAATACATTTTCAAAATGTCATCAAGCCTCAAAGCTAATTGCTATGGATTCGACAATGGGTGTCGCAAATTGTATTTCTCTTCTGCACGGTGCTTGTGAAGGTTGGGAAACATTGGCTTACAAAGTGTTAAGCTCTTGTTTGTGTTTCCATACTGCACAGATGCACTGACACTCTGAGCTCAAAAAACAAGGTAGCTTTGAAAAACGACCCTATTATCAGTTGTTTCATCAACTTCACAAAACACCTTCAAAATCTCCCCCAACACAGAAAAGATTCGAGCGAGTTGTTCATTTGCAGCTTGAGCGGAGTGCCCCGACAGATTAGGATATTGTGTGATCACGTAAATTGATTGTTTGTCTTGTGAGATCACAAGGGCTAATTGAAAGCCATGCATACCAGCTTACGCGGTCATAGAGACTCATAACAGATGTTTTGTTTACAAGGATTAAGTGGGATTAAGGTGGTTTCCCTGATTGTCTGGAACTGAAGGGGCGATCTCAGTTGAGCTGAACAACAACTCACGCATAGCACGAAGCTTCAAGACAACTTTGCGTTTTCTAGAATGCCTTGCCAAACATTTGTTTGTTTACCTAATCCTACCTGTCACAGAAGCGGGGACTTCCCTCCATTGTGGTTAGGCAGCAAGGATAAATTCGGTGTGCGGACAAGGTAAGCATGCATGTCTGCCTCGCAGTCAATGCCGTCCGAGTTTGATGTACGTGCTGGTATCGCGATCGGGGGGTTGAGCAAATTATGTGAACACTTTTAGCCTTTGGTGGTATAATGCTCTACGATTGCGCTTTAATTCTGATCTGAATTGACTGCGTCGACTCGCACGGCGTCACGAGGCCGGAGAATGTAGAAGCAATTGAAAAGTTAATCCTCGTGTTTGCTCGAGATAAACTTAATGTTTTTCGCCATCTTACTCCCACGTGATGGCGAGGCTGAATCACTGCATGGTAGCCGGACATGTGGATTAGCTTATTCCAACTATATCTTTGTTGCATTGTCAACAGACCGATACGTCACAATTGTAGACGGCGTCGTCAGACAGCGTTTTAGTTCAAGCGTGACCTCCACTGCCACTGGCCCATGACGACACGAAGTTCGTTTCAATGACTTCACATTCGCAAAAATGTAAGTTTAAAATGATTTTTTTTGTAGCTTGAGGTACGTTTTCAGTAAACAAGTGCTAAAGTTTCGTACTGCAAAAAAACGACTAATTCGCAAAGGATTTCTGAAATTCGAGCAAAGTGCTTATGGAATAAGCTTAAACAAACCAAAACGTCAACATCTAAACGTTTTGTTCAGTATAAAGTTATGACAAACGAACTGCAGGAAACATCAAACTTAATTAAACAAACAGTTAGCTTTTGTGAAGCAGTTTTAGCTTTTGTGAAGCAGTTCGGAAAGAATGTTACTGTAGTATAATATCAAGAGTTTGTAATATCAATAACAATTGCATACTATCAATTTACAACAACTACTACTGTTTGGCTGTTGCTTCATAGGATTCCACGAGACAAGATTTTCATTGAAATCATAAAGCGCTTCTGCATGGAATTTAATAAGATGTGATCAGGCTCGGGCCTCCAACACCCATCAGCTCTCAAACACTGTTCTTCCATTAACTGTTCAGGCCCTGTTCAATTTCTACCTTGTACGTTGCGCAAACAGAGAACCCAACACAGACCAGATTCAAAACAAGCGAAATGCGTTGTTTGCATTTTATACCGTCCTCCTTCCTGGTCCTCGCATCGCACCAGCGCCGAGCATCGCTGGCGTCACAATGGCGGTGACGCTTGTGTTGTCTTTATTTGAGTCTGTCATATTTTCTACTAACTTCTCAGAGCAGCCGCCATAATTAAATTTTACTCTTAAACTGCTTTGCCCTCGCATTGCAAAAGTCGAGTGTCATTCAAGGCTAAGGCCATCTTGCTGCGAGAACTGATGTAGTTCTTCACAATCATAGTTTTGCAACTTCACAGCACACACAAGCAACCCCAGTTAGCTCATAACAACCATTGTCAGCTCATAAAACTCACTCGAAAATCTCGAAATATGAAGCACCGATTGTCGACGTCACATTTTTATCAAAAACATTTGTGACGTATCTTTTGATCAGTGAAGTTTTCCCAACACCTGAAAAGAATCATCACACATCAACAAACACAACAGCGATCGTAGCAAACGCGAACGCGCAAGCGACATCTGATATACAAATGCTTTCAGCCTTCTCCGCGTGGGAAGAATTCAAAAGTATGATAGTCAACTTTTGTGACGGTTGATTAGCATTGTTCGGTAATGAAATTGTGCTTTAATTAAAGTAGCAGATTACCAAACTCTAAGTTGTCACTTTATAATCTGACCCAAAGTTTGAATAGGGCAGAAAATTCCGCCAGAGTGTTCTTTCCTGTTACAGGATTTCGCCTGGTGCCGAAAAAAAAGGCTTTTTGATGTTTCAAAGGTGAAGATTGTGCAGAACAATAAACCCGTCAAGCGTAAATCATTTACCAACCGTTTTGCCTGATTGGAACTTTAATTGAATTCAACCTTACATACACTGCATGTGTATGCTGTGCCCAGCAGCTACCAGGTTTTTCTAAGTTGCTGCCTAACATTCGACCTTATATACAAGGCTGGTAAGCATTGCGGTTTACTAACTATTATACACATGAGATTGCTTTGTATCAAATCCTACTTTACAAGTTAACACGTTCCCTTCCAAGAGAGAGACAGCCAGAGAGCGTTTTCCTTGTTAGATGAACCATCTGTCCTTTGGGAACTTTGAATTCAATCAGGTTTTACACAGCTACAACACTTGAGTGCGAAAGAATACCCTGGAGGCTGCGTCAGTTTCATAACAGTCTTGTACAGCGACTCACACAACTTGGTTTGCCGGAGTTGCCAATCTTGTACAAAGCCCTTCTTGGCCAATGGATACCAACTTCCTTAATTGAAAAATGCAGCTGCTGTACAGAACGACAAACTATGGGGCACAACCAGAGTTAAACTCGTTCTCACCTTGCTCACCGATCACCAAGATTTTAGCATTCAGCTGCTTCATGTTCAATTGCCAGCAACTTCAATCAGCATCAATTATTAACAAGCGCGCAACTCTGTGATGCAACACGAGGCTTTGTCCGCGTCACAAAGGTAAAGCTTGTGATGCAATAAACTATGGTTTGGGGTGCGGTCAATAATATTCTGCAAAAATTACGTTGCTTACTATTTCAACTGCGAACGTTATTCAGCTGTATACTTTATGCATGCTTTGCAGCTCATATTATAGCAAAATCTTTCTTTTTGGTTTCACAACGTAAGAAACTGCACTCAGGTTGAATTGCAGCCGAGCGATCCTTGCAACTACTGAAAAGACGACTGACAAATCCCCTGCTTCAATTAATTTTATGCGGGAACCCGCCGCTCTAGCTGTTGGACTGCGCAAAGATTCCCTAAAACAAATGTGTCTCAAACAATGCATTGTGTTTGGTTAAAAGACCAGGTCAGTCGAGCCACTAAAAATGAGGACACTGCCAACATCGATACCATTTCACGTCATTGCTCCACTCAGGTTTGGTTGAGAAGTTAATGTTTGCAGTGGAGGAGTTATTTATGACATCCGTTTGAAATATATGAGTAAGATATTGATACAGGGTTGCAAAAATGCGGTCGCGCCACGCGACCAATAACTTGGAGTGCGCGAACGTTTTTTTTACATTTTATACTTTACGCATATGAATGCTGTACGGCAAAGTTTATATGTGCATGTGCACGCTACTAAAAATTTTCGTGCGTTACTAATATTCACAGAAAAGTTTGAACCCCTTAATATGACAAAAAATTACCAATTGCCTTACCTTGCCACCATCTTGAAGTTTGCTTAAGGGAATATCATTTGCTAAGCTTTTTTAATTACTTCAGCTAATTAAAATTTTCTTTCAGCGACAATACGTATGTGGCATACTGACGTAGTCGTGCTTTGCTGCAGACCACGTAATAAACTACATGATAGGTCTGTGGCGCACACCACCTCAGTTGATAGTAATTATGAAAGTATTTTCAAGTGTTCATCCGTCTAAAGGGAATATTAAAGCAAGTCCGTGCGATGTAACAAACCTCATTTGCTCCTTCATGTAACCGCGTCCTGTGACGTGATAATACAACGCGTGCGTGAAGCACGAAAAGAGAAAAAATCAGCAGAAGCGTCGGCAGGAGCAGCAGTTGCTCGTTTTGCTCAGACGTGAATGACTGTGTCGGCGAAAGTGGCCGAACGTTCTATAGAATTAACTTTGCGAATTTGTGATGCAACAAACTAGATTGTTTTTGTCATTGTATAGGCGACAGTGGTTTACACTGTGACGTAGAGCGATCCACAGCTCATCAACAACTGTTGCCAGGACGACGACCCAGTTTGTCATCCGCGAGCTTGATTGTTAAATGATCAGTTGATGTGCAGTGATTTATTATCAGACTTGCTTTTTCTGGGTCACGAAGACGTTACGTGAGTGGTTTACTTGTAAGAGAACGTCAGCAGAGTCGCAGAACTTGATTTCAAGGCATTCGTCACGAGCATATATTCAATTGTCCTGGTTCTTTGAATTGGCTTCGAACGGAGCAGCGCAGACCAGCTAGCGACTGAGATACGCTGCAGTGCAGACACGCAGTTGTGTGTGAATGGCATACTGTTTAAAATAGTGTTGAACACGGAACTGAATTCGACGAAACAGAAAAATATTTTCCTATGAATCAACTTTTTCCAGAAAGTTCAAGTTCAAAAATTACTTTAAAACAAACCAGAGTCGGAATATATTTTGAAGCTCATCACTGAGCAGTGAGTTAAAGTATCCTGAAACCTCTTCGTTCAACTTGTTTAGAACCTGTTATTTAAACGTTAGCTGTTTTGCAGAGATATCTTTATATTTGTTGTTTCAATTAAACCTACTTTTGTTCCTCCAACAATATCAAAATAGTTACTTGATTGATATAAAAACTTTTAAACAGAGCTACGTTCGTTTTCGCATTAGAGGCTTTCATCGCTAACGACAGAAAAGTGATGATGATGTTTCGTTTTCGCGTTTTGTGATATTGCTCTAACGCAACCTATGTTTAGCATTTTTATAACAGAGAACACTCAAAAGAAAATCTGTAAAAGTCATTGCCCAGTTTCGAACAAATGAAAATAATTTTGTATGACTTAATTTCCAGCAGACATCAGGCCGCATGGTCTAATGAAGTGAACAGTGACGCAATGTCCAGCATCGGCGGAGTAGATCGGTTTGGTTCCTATGTTGCTTGCAAGATGCACACAGCCACGCTGCCGAGTCGTGATACATTTTCCAAGCCACAGAATTCTGCCGTTGACTAAAAAATTAACGATACGAAATTATTTGTCCGAAGAAAAAGCAGGACTGACCACGAAAATTTTATTTTAATAAAAGCTTTTTCGATGAGCTGACGAGACAAGTATCGCCCCACATCGGGTTGGGGAGGAGGAGTTCGCCGCAGATTGCGACTTGAAACCCGGTCAACCCATTCCATCCTCACGTGGTTCGATCAAAGCACCGAGCGAAACCGGGAGCTGCTGGATGCAGTTACTGATTTCGCTCACAAACATAAGCTGACAGATTAACCTGAACCAACTGTTATTAAGTTTGAACCTGGTTCACATCGAGTCCAAGTGACCAGGGGCTCGAACCATGGGATATTTGACAGATTCATGTGGAATTAGAATTAAAAGCAATCTCATCCCGCAAGGATTTCCTTCCTGCAATTTTTCTAAATTATTTGAATGAGTGAAGAACAAACAATTTTTAAAACAATAGATTTTGTTGTTTCTAATCCTACAATTCTTACACTGCGAATGTGACGTCAGCTGAGTTGTTTCGCCTCACGCGCTGGGGCGGTGGGGTCGTTGATTAAAATAATTTATAAAGGAAAAGTGGCCAAAACAGGAAAGTTGGAATTTTTTGAAATGTTTCAAATACTGTACAAACAAAAATGTTTACTGTTAAGTTCAATTGTGGCTGAAGGGGCGTACACCTCTCGCAACCACTGCCCGTTTTATTGTGTTAGACGCCCAGAGGGTATAGAAATTTT